>Ga0268285_1000532_pt1 | contig 21752 bp, 19 predicted proteins | sample saktaG_2_FD_190144 | JGI IMG/M metagenome (GOLD analysis project Ga0268285, IMG submission 190144) | Saline water microbial communities from Sakinaw Lake, British Columbia, Canada - sak_2013_06_06_120m | ecosystem: Environmental > Aquatic > Non-marine Saline and Alkaline > Saline ... | reverse complement strand
AAAATGAAATAAAAAAAGACGGACGCGTCAGGGATCCGATAATTGTTGACCGAAACACGATGGTGATTTTGGACGGCCACCACCGGTATAATGTTTTGCGATCGCTGGCCGCCAAATTCTGTCCGTGTTTTTTGGTTGATTATTTGAGCGATGAGATCAATGTTGTCTGTTGGCGTGCCAATGAGGAAATTACCAAGGCCCAGGTGATGGCGGCCGCGCTTACGGGCAAACTTTTGCCGGTGAAAACTTCGCGCCATATTATTCCCGCCCGCCCGGTTGGATTGAACATTCCACTTGACGAATTACAATAGAGATTTCTTCGTTTTGCGAATAAATTTCTTTACAATTTACAATTTTATTGTAAAATATAGTTAGAGGAAAGATAATAATAAATAATAAAAATATGGATATAATCACAATTGTTATTTTGGTGGTCGCGGCGGTTTTCTTTGTTTGGCTGGTGTCAAACTACAACATTTTGGTGGCGGTCAAAAACCGCACCAAAGAAGCGTGGGCCGACATTGATGTGCAATTGAAGCGCCGGTATGACTTGATTCCCAACTTGATGGAAACGGTCAAGGGCTACGCGGCGCATGAAAAGCAGGTGTTTGAAAATGTCACTGCCGCGCGCGCGGCGGCAATGGGCGCGCAAACTCCCGAGGACAAGATTGCCAAAGAAAACGCGCTGTCGCAGACATTGAAAAGCTTGTTTGCCGTGGCGGAAAATTATCCTGACCTGAAAGCTTCGGCCAATTTCATTGAACTTCAGCGCGAATTGACTGACACCGAAGACAAAATCCAGGCGGCGCGCCGGTTCTACAACGGCAACGTGCGCGATTTCAATATTGCCATTGAAAGCTTTCCTTCAAACATCGTGGCCGCGATATTCGGCTTCAAGCAAATGAAATTGTTTGAAATCGCCGCTGAAGCCGAACGCGAAGCCCCCAAAGTGAGCTTTGAACAAAAATAATCAATCTTTGTTTTTATTCTTTCCGCGCGACTTAATAAGTAGCGCGGGTTTGGTCTTTTTTTCCGAATATTCAATATTCAGCCGTCCAATTTTCAAAAAATATGCAACGAATAATATACAAGGATAATTTGAATATTGAATATTGAGATTTTTTTGAAAATTGAAAATTGCTTATTGAATATTGTTTATGGCTACTATCTATACTCATGCCGATGAAAATATTCGCAAGACTTGGCTGTTGCTAACCTTCTTTTTTGTTTTTCTCATCGGGTTGGGCTGGCTTTTGTCGCGGGCGCTGGGCGACTCGTCGTTTTTGTATATCGCGGTGGCAATCGCCGTTTTCCAGAGTTTTTTCAGCTACTGGTTTTCGGACAAAATAGTTTTGTCCATGGCCGGGGCAAAACCCATTGAAAAGCGCGACAATCCCGAACTTTACCGCTTGGTGGAAAATCTAACCATCACCGCCGGATTGCCTTTGCCCAAGATTTATATCATCAATGAAGCCCAGCCCAACGCGTTTGCCACCGGGCGCGACAAAAACCATGCGGTGGTGGCGGTAACCCGCGGATTATTGGAACGGCTGGAAAAGTCCGAACTTGAGGGCGTGATTGCCCACGAACTTTCGCATATCGGCAACAAAGATATGTTGTTGCAAACCATGGTGGTGATTCTGGTCGGTGTTGTGGCGATAATTTCGGATTTGTTTTTGCGCATCAGTTTTTGGGGCGGCGGGCGGCGCGATGACCGTGGCAATATGGGATTGCTGATGCTGGCGTTTGGTATTGTTGCGGCAATTTTGGCTCCATTGGCGGCGACCATGATCCAGCTGGCGATCTCGCGCAAGCGCGAATTTTTGGCCGATGCAAGCGCGGCGCTTTTGACCCGCTATCCGCAAGGCTTGGCAAGCGCGCTGCAAAAGATATCATCTGACCCGGCGCCTCTGCGAGCGGCAAAAGATTCCACCGCGCATCTATACATTGCCAATCCTTTTCGTGGCAAACAGGCACAGAATTGGATGAACAAGCTTTTTTCCACCCACCCGCCGGTGGAAGACCGCATCAAAGCGCTAACGGACATGTCAGTATAGTTAAAAACTAAAAACCCAAATCTAAAAATTAAAGATTGCATAGGTCAAAGATTACATAGGTGACACCTATGTAATCTTTGCTATTAGTTATTAGCTAAAATTGCGTGGGTCGGACCCACGCAATTTTTACAGCCAGCGGCGGGTTTTTTGCTTGTAATTAAGATATTTTTGCCCGAAAGTTTCCAGCAGATTCTGTTCTTCAATGGGGATAAACAATTTTTCCATTATAAACACAAATGCGATAGCGGGGATGAAAGCGCCAACTGTTCCCGAGGATACGGCAATACCCAATAGGATTATGGCCATGCCCAGATACATCGGGTGGCGGCTGGCACGAAAGGGGCCGAAGACGATCAAATAGGCGGGCTTTTCATGCGCTTTTACTGTGGTGCCGTGCTTGGCAAAAAGTCGGTCGGCCCAAATGTTTATCGCACCGCCAAAAATTATCAACGCGATGCCCAGCCAGCGCCAGGGATTATCGATGATTTGCGCGATTGGCCAAACAAAATGCAAAATACCGGCTGCAACGGCGGCAATCAAAAAATAAGTCGGCGGCTGAATTAATATTTTTATATAATTTTGCGTGGGTCGGACCCACGCAAAATTGGCTTTAAGTTAAGTTTTATTGTGAGCTTGTATTTGGTTGGTCAAAATTTAAAGTTTAATATTTAATGTTGAAACTGGGATTCGGCGGATTTTATCGGTTGATAACAAACCATTCTCCTTCACTGACTATTTCAATTTTGCCATCAATAATTTTTAACGCGGAATTATCGTCAAGGGCGTAGATAGTCCTATTTATCCCTTGTACTGCTTTTTCTATGTTTTCTCGTGTCAGTTTTTTAAACCATTTTGAGTTTAAATGCGGCAGAAAATAAAAATCTACAAAATTCAAGCCTTTTAACTCTTCGGTTTCTGTCATATCTTCTTCATACAGCTCTTGAGCTAATTTTAATGCCAAATTGGGATTGGTCACTATGCTTCCGGCGCTAAGCCCGACATATACCTTGTCTTTCAATAACTCGGGCAATAAATTGGTTAAGCCGGACTTATTTAAGCATCTCATCAAATGATAGTTGTTCCCTCCTTCAAAAAATAAAACATCCGCTCTTTTTAGGCTTGCTTTCCATATTTTTTCATCAACTGCCGAAATGTCGGTAATTTCGATTGATTTAAAATTTTGTTTTTTTAAATTTATCAAATCAGCAATCAGCCAATCCTTATCTCCCGGTTCAACATTGCTCGCCGTGGGGATAAAAACAACAGTTGTGTCTTCCGCTCTTTTGCCGGTTAATTCAAATAAGGCATTGGCAATTGATTTGTTTGTAATTCCGCCCGATGTTAGCAATAGTTTCATATTTGCGTTTATTTACAAAGCCGGCCGGCTTTGATTGATTTTAACCCGTTTTTCGTTTATAGTATAGCCATATTGTTTTGGGTGTTAATCCAAATGATGTACGTATTCAAATACGTATTCAAATACGTACAAATTGTTGTTTTAAATTCAATGGATTATTCATTGTTAAAATATCCATGTAAAAGCCATCGAAAAATAATTAAAATTCCAAATAATTCAGAGAAATTAGCCGAATTATTGGGGATTGTTTTGGGTGATGGCGGAATAAGCAACGATTGGCAGCTTGTGATTTCTTTAAATTCAGTTTTGGATTTAAAATATTCAGAATATGTCAACAATCTGTTGCGTGAGCTGTTTGAAGTCGATGTAGCTGTTAGGAAAAGGCCGCATCAGAATACATCAGTTCTTGTTTGCTCCAGTACCAATTTAGTTGATTTTTTAATCAGTAAAGGTGCGGTTAGGGGAAACAAGATTATGCAAAAAATAAATATTCCAAACTGGATAAATGATAATTTGGAATATAAAAAGAAATTTGTCAGAGGGTTGGTTGATACGGATGGGTGCCTATATATTCACAAGCATTTCGTAAATAATGTTTTGTGCCATAATATAGGATTCTGCTTCACTAGTTATTCTAAAACGATGGTTAACTCTGTGGCGGGAATTTTAAAAGAACACAGTATTAAGCCGCATATCACCGATGGAGGAAAGAGAATTTATTTGTATAGTTCTAAAGATGTGCTATCGTATTTAAGTATTTTTGGTTCTTCCAATCCAAGAATTTACGAAAAATATTCAGAATGGAGCAAATTGAAACAAAAATTTGCAAAAAATAAGGAAATTTGGAGGGGTTCAGGAGTGGTTTAACTGGCGGTCCTGGAAAGACCGTGTACCGAAAGGTACCGCGGGTTCGAATCCCGCCCCCTCCGCCATTGGTACGCCGAAGCCTTGGTGAAGGCGATTTTCCAAAACCAACTCTTGTTGGTTTTTTGGTCAAGATGGGGTAAAATCAATCAAAAGCGATAAAATAAATTTATGGCTATTGAAGGTATACCGACTTCCCCCAAAACAAATACGTGTGAACGAGACAAACAAGAAGAGCAAAAAGAAATGATTTTTCAAAAAGAAAGGGTGATTTATGCTGTGGCGGCGGCCCTATTGATGGGAGATAATGGAAATAACGAAAAAGAAAATCAAGTAATTGAAAAGATGGATTGCATATTAAATGAGGTCAAGGATATTGAAGTCGCTCAATATGATAAAAGACGGCAAAACTCAACAAAATTTGATATTAATGGATCAAACGGGTTTGCCAAAATCGGCGCGTTATTTTTGCCACCTAACAGTTCGGCGCAAGAAGCGCCTGTTGGCAGATTTATTGCCGAGATTGCAAATTATTCAGAGATCAAACCCGAATATTTGTCGAAAATCAGAGATAGGGTTAGCGATTTATGTTTTGGTGATGAAGAAAAATTAAAAAGATTTGACGAGGTTATAAGCCAACGTTTAAGCTAAAATAATAACCAACAAAACTATGGAAGAAGAAAAAATAGGCTCTGAATCAATGGAGCAAAAATTAAAAAAGGAGATGGGCGCGCCGGGTGTTGTTCAAAATCCGGAAGCGCAAAAAGCCAAATCGGCCAAGGGGAAAAATACGGGGATGGCGATTGTCGCTTATATCGTGTTTTTCATTCCATTATTAACGGAAGATAAAAACGATCCGTTTGTGAAATTCCATGTTAAGCAGGGGCTGGTCTTGTTCACGACTTGGATTGCGGTTGGGTTTTTGAGTTTGGTGCCGGTTATCGGCTGGACGCTGTCGCCCTTTATGAGTTTGGCAATGATTGCTTTGGCGGTTATCGGCATCGTCAATGCCGGCAAAGGGCTGAAAAAGGAACTGCCGATTATCGGCAAATATGCCGACAATTTCAAAATATGATTTTTGCAATTCTTCAAAGAACCGCGGTGTGTCAATTCTCGCGGTTTTTTTGTATAATTAAAGTGAAAGCGAGACGTGCTGTTGTTTTGCGTTAAAAAAATAATGGTTAATTCCACGTCAATAAAAATTTTGATGTTTGGCTGGGAGTTTCCGCCTCATAATTCCGGCGGCTTGGGCGTTGCTTGCCAAGGACTGGCAGGCGGTTTGGTGTCGCTGGGTGCCAAGGTCACTTTTGTCTTGCCAAAAAAATTGGATTGCAAACAAGAAAATTACGAATTTGTTTTTGCCGACGAGGAAAAGGAAATAAAAACAATTAAGATTAACTCTCCGCTGTCGCCTTATTTAAATTCTCAAAGTTATTGTTCAATCATTGAAGGACTGGCCAGCCGGCAGATTTACCGTCGCGACTTGATTGCCGAAGTTTTGCGTTATGCCGTTTGCGCCGAAAAAATCGCCTTGCGCCTTGCCGGCGATTTTGACGTGATCCATTGCCATGACTGGCTCAGCTTGCCTGCGGGTATGGCGGCCAAAAACGCAACGGGAAAACCGCTGGTATTCCATATCCATGCCACCGAATATGATCGTGTTGGCGTTGACGGTTTGAATCGCGAGATTTGCTTGATTGAAAAACAAGGCTTCAAGGCCGCTGACGCGGTGGCGGCGGTGAGCGGTTACACCAAGCGCCGCATCGTTGATTGCTACGGTGCCAACGCGCAAAAAATTACGGTTGTGCCCAACGCCGTGAATCGTGCCGAATACGCCGCGCCGCTGGCCGATGAATTTTTGAAATTGAAAAAAAACGGCAAAAAGATCGTGCTGTTCGTGGGCCGGCTCACATTCCAAAAAGGTCCGGATTATTTTTTGAAAGCCGCGCAGGCGGTGTCGCGGATTGACAAAAACGCACTGTTTGTTTTTTCGGGTTCGGGAGATATGGAGCGCTGGCTGATAGAAGAAGGCGCGCGGCTTGGCTTGGCCGGCAATGTGGTGTTTGCCGGATTTCTGCGCGGCGTTGATTTGGCGCGCCTTTACAAAATGGCGGATCTGTATGTGATGCCGTCGGTTTCCGAGCCGTTCGGTTTGACTTCTTTGGAAGCGCTGGCCAGCGGCACGCCGATTTTGATTTCGCGCCAGTCGGGGGTGGGGGAAATGGTTTCCCATTGCCTGAAAGTTGATTTTTGGGACACCGATCAAATGGCGGCAAAGATTTTAGCCGCGTTGCGCTATCCCGCGCTGGGCGATGAATTGCGGCAAAATGGTTCAGTTGAAGTTCAAAAATTTGATTGGGTTGATTCAGCCCGAAAGTGTATGGATATATACCAGCAAATCCTTACCACGTAAAATAATTTTCAATTATCAGTTTTCAGTTTTCAATAAATTGTCAATGTTTCAATGAATCAAACTAATGCGAATTTGTATTTTGTTTGGAAATTGGAAATTGGAAATTGAAAATTGCGAAGCGATCTTATGCCTCCTATTTGTTTATATCTTCACACCCATCAGCCGCGGCGATTGAAAAAGTTTTCGGTTTTTGACATTGGAACGCACAGCGATTATTTTGACGATACCAATAACCGGGAAATTTTGGAAAAGGTTGCGCGCAAAAGCTATTTGCCGGCCAATAGAATGTTTTTGGATTTAATCCGCCGGTCGCGCGGCCGCTTCAAATTGAGCTTGAGCATCACCGGCGTGTTGTTGGAGCAGTTGGAGGCCGGATTTCCCGAAGTTTTGAAAAGCTTCAAAGATTTGGTTGAAACCGGTTGTTGCGAATTGGTGTCGGAGACCTATTATCATTCTCTGTCGTCGGTTTATTCGCCGGAAGAATTTAAACATCAAGTCGCTTTGCAAAACGCGGCCCTCAAAAAACATTTTAATTTTGAACCGAAATTTTTCCGTAACACGGAATTGATGTATAATAATAATATCGCCGCGGTGGTTAGCGGTATGGGCTTTGAAGGGATGCTGGCCGAGGGATGGGATGAGATATTGCAATGGCGTTCTCCGAACTTTTTATATAAAGCCAAAGAGTCGCCCTTGCGCTTACTGGTGCGCAATTACCGCCTGAGCGATGATATTGGATTCCGGTTTTCCAATCGCGAATGGGCGGAGTGGCCGCTTACTGCGGAAAAATATGCCGATTGGGTGAACCTGCTCAACATTGGAAAATGCCAAACGCTGAATCTTTTTATGGATTACGAAACATTCGGCGAGCACCAATGGGAGGAGACCGGCATTTTCAATTTTTTTGCCGCGTTTTTTTGGAAAGCTTTGGAGAATCCGCGTAACCGCTTTATTTTGCCATCAGCTTTGATTGCCGAAGTTGAACCGGCTGGCGAACTTGATTTTTGGCGATTGGTTTCTTGGGCGGATATGGAGCGGGATTTGAGTGCGTGGAACGGCAACAAGATGCAACAAGCCGCGCTGGAAAAAATTTATTCACTGGAAGATCGTGTTAAAGAAATCAATGACAAATTATTGTTTGACGAGTGGCGCAAATTGCAGACCAGCGATCATTTCTATTATATGTGCACCAAATGGTTTTCCGATGGCGATGTGCACAAATATTTCAATCCCTATGAAAGTCCCTATGAATCGTTCATTGCGTTTATGAACATTTATAATGACTTGGAAATAAAAGTTAACAATATGTTGAAAGCAAAGGTCGCGATCTAAAAAATCAAAATCAAAAATACTAAAATCTAAACAAATTTAAATATCAAAATCAAAAATCCAAAACAAGGGCACGTCTTTGTTTTGAATTTTAAAAATTTTAATTTTGGGTTTGTTTGGGATTTAGAAATTGTGGTTTATAATTTAATTTAAAATATGGCTATAAAAACTGCTCCCCAAAAAAAGGTTATGCCGTCCATTCTTGCCGATGTTGATCCGGAAAAGGCGTTTTGGCTAAGCGATGGCCGCATGCTTAAAAATCTGAAAGAACTGGCGCAGGCCTTGGAAACTATGCCTGCCGTGATTTGGGATTCTCATGTAAATGACCAGAAAAATGATTTTGCCAATTGGGCGGAAGATGTGTTTTCTCAAAAACAATTGGGTTCGGCTTTGCGCAAAGTGAAGAATCCGCGCACCGCCGCCAAGCGTATCAAGGAAAAATTGGAAGCTCCCAAATTCTGGTCGTTTCTAATGTAATCAACGGTTAAGTTTCAATCATGCTGTTTTTATGAATAAGACAAAAAAAACATCGCTCGCGGCGCAGGCTGATTTGTTGTTGGAGATTTCCTGGGAGGCTTGCAATAAGATTGGCGGCATCAACACGGTTTTGGCCACCAAAGCCGCGCAAATGGTTAAGCGCTATGGGGACGGATATGTTCTGGTTGGACCCCATCTTCCGCAAAATGCCAAATGCCAGATAGAGGAAATATCGCCCAAAGGGACATTGAAGACAGCTTTTGACAATTTAAAAAGCCAGGGAATTTTTTGCCATTTCGGCCGCTGGATGATTGAGGGCGAGCCGCATGTTGTTTTGGTGGATTTTTCCGCGCTTTGGCCCAACATCAACCGTTACAAACGGGAATTGTGGGATTCTTATAAGATTGATTCAATGGAATCCGGTTTTGAGTTTGACGAGCCGGTGGTTTGGGGTTTTGCGGTGGGGAAATTGATTGAAGAAATAAAGCTTGCCGATTCCAAAAAAAACATTGTGATTCATTGCCATGAATGGCTGGCCGGAGCGGCGCTGTTGTTTGCCAAAAAGTTTTGCGGCAATATTTCAAGCGTTTTCACCACTCATGCGACCACTTTGGGCCGGAGCATGGCGTTTGCCGGCCGCGATCTTTATGCCGGTATTGACAAAGTTGATTCGCTCAAAGAGGCCTATGATTATCATGTGCAAGCCAAGCATCTTTTGGAAGGCGCCGCGGCGCGGGAAAGCACGGTGTTCACCACGGTGAGCGAAATCACCGGCATTGAATGCAAATATTTTTTGAAAAGATCTCCCGATATATTTTTGCCCAATGGTCTGGATGCGGGAGGATACCTGAGCTTTGAAGAGGCGGCAATCAAGCATCGCATTCAAAGAGGGAGAATCAGAGAGCTTTTGTTCTATAATTTTTTCCCTTATTACACATTTGATTTAAAGAACACACTTTTTTATTTTTTGATGGCTCGTTACGAGTTTCACGCCAAAGGGATAGATTCTTTCATAAGCGCATTGGGAAACATAAACAAAAAACTCAAACAAGAAAAAAGCCGGCAAACAATCGTTGTTTTTTTATGGGTGCCGGCGCAAACCAAGGGCATTCGTTTGGATTTGACGGAGGCCCGCGGCGGTTATTTTGATATTAAAGAATTTATTGAAGAAAATTCCGGCGAATTGACGGAAAGCTTCACTTACTCGCTATTTGCCGGCAGGGATTTGAAGGGTTCCGATGTGCTTGACGGCGAACCCTACCGCGAGCTTGAACGGCGCTTGCGCAAATTGCGCCGATCGGGAACTCCGCCGGTTTGCACCCATGATTTGGAATATCGCCCGGACCGGATTTTGGAGGCTTTGGCGGCCGCCGGCTTGGAAAATAAAGAGGATGATCGGGTGAAAACAGTTTTTTATCCGGCCTATTTAACCGGCACTGACCGCTTGTTGAATTTGACGATGCGTGAAGCCATCCAAGGATGTCATTTGGGCGTTTTCCCTTCCTATTATGAGCCGTGGGGATATACGCCGTTGGAAGCGGCCGCCGAAGGCGTGCCGGCAATAACCAGCGATTTGAGCGGACTGGGGCGTTTTTTGAGCCAATTGCCGCGCGACGATCAAAATCCGGGGATTTTTATTGTTAATAACGATGGCAAAAGCGAAAAAGAAGTTGTTGGCCAATTAACGGATATGCTTTATGGCTACGCGGCGATGAGCCGCCAGCAACGGGTGGAAAACAAAATTAACGCCCGCAAGCTGGTGAATAATTTTGATTGGGAAAACTTGGTTGATAATTATATCGCGGCGCATAACTTAGCGCTAAAAAGTGTAAAATTGAAAAATCAAAATGCAAAATGACAATTTAAAATTAAAAAATCAAAATTTTGTAAAAAATTTTACCTTAATTTTGATTTTTTAATTTTACATTTTAAATTTTTAAGGTGAAGATTATTCATAATTTTGGAAAAATAAATTCGGTTGTTAAGGATGGCGGCGATGAGGAGGCAACATTGATGCTCTCCGATGGCGGAAGTTATGCGTGGATCGGCAAGGAGAATGACAGCCGCTACCAAGGCTGGTTTTTTGAATCGGCGGCGGGCTTGATTAAAGTTATAGATACCATCCGAATCTGCAATCCGGGGCGATTTTTGGCGATGGAAAACGATTTTTGGAGAGTAAAAAGAATTTGGCAAAACAATACCGAAAAACTTTCGCTTTTTGGAAACGATTGCTTGGCGTATGAAACCGACCATCGCGCGGAGATTGAGTTTTTTTTGGACGTTAAAAAATCATACCAAAATCCGGAATTCGGCCGGCATTATTCGGTGTGGCAACAGGGCGGGTTGTTGATGATAAGCTATCGACAGGAAAAGGGGCTTTGCTTGTCCGAAATTTTCATCGCGGTTGTCGGTGATTTTGGCGATATTTCCATCAAAAAAGAATGGATTTGCCAAAAATACGCGCTTGACGAAAAACGGCAATCATCGCCATTTGAAAGATGGGTTTTTCTTCCGGCGCGGATTTGTGCTTCACGGATTGTTTTTATTGTCGGGACCGATTGCGAAAAAACAATGGTGCGGGCAAAATATGTTTGGCGCGATTATGAATCAACTAAACAGGCGAAGCGAAAATCAGTATCCGCGCCGTCAATAATCTTTGCGCCAGTGTTTGTTGGCAGAAAGGAGCGAGAATGTTCGATGGCTCAAAATTGCGGCAAAAAAGCGTTAAAATCGCTTTTGTTTGAGCGCGAGGATGCACCCGCTTTGCGCGCCGGATTGCCGTGGTTTTTCCAAGTCTGGCAAAGAGATGAGGCGATTTCTTTGCTGGCGATAGCGAGGTTTGATTGGAATATTGCCCGTGAAATTTTTTGGCGACAGATTGATGAACTGAAAAAAAATAATTATCATTTTGATACCGCCGACGGCGTTGGCTGGCTGTTTTTTGCCGCCAGTGAATTTTTAAAACAAAACAAGTTTAATAAAAAAGAAAAAAGAGAAATTTTTAAATGCCTTGAAAAATCAATTGATTATCTTTTTAAAAACAATACGCGCGGCAATTTGGCGATATGCGCGGATAGCGAAAAAACATGGATGGATACTTTAAACAGATCGGGCGCGGCGATTGAAATCCAAGCATTGAGATTGAATATGTACTTACTGGGCGCGGATTTGGCCGAAGATAAAAAGAGCAAGGAGTATTATAAAGATTTGGAAAAAAAATTAAAAAGCGCGGTTTGTCAAAAGTTTTTTGACAAATTTCAATTGGCCGATAAATTTGATATTGATAATAATCTTGCCGATTTTACCTGCCGCCCCAACATATTTTTAGCCGCCTATGTTTGTCCGAATTTGTTTTCAAAAAACGAATGGACAAAAATTTTTGAATGGGTTTTGCCCAAATTATGGCTTGATTGGGGCGGTTTGGCTACGATTGATAAAGGCGATCCACGGTTTTGCGCAAGCGATACCGGCGAAGATTCCAAAGCCTATCACAACGGCGACAGCTGGTTTTGGATCAACAATATCGCCGCGGTTGTTTTGACGAAAACCGATTGCCAAAAATACAAAAATTACATCGAAAAAATATTTGAGGAAAGCAAAAATGATATAATCTGGAATGGTGCCATCGGCTATGCTTCCGAAATCAGCTCGGCCCAAAGCTACGAACCCCGCGGCTGCCCCAACCAAGCATGGAGCGCGGCCACCTTCTTGCAATTATTCCGCGAACTGAAAAAATAAAATGGAGAAAATTCCAAATTGGTATGTGGTGAGCGGCGGGCCGTCTTCGGGGAAAACGACCTTGATTAACGAATTGGCGGCGCGAGGATATAAAATAATTCCGGAAGCGGCGCGGTTTTTGATTGAGCAAAAAATAGAAGAGGGAAAATCGGTTAAAGATATTCAAAATACCAATGAATTCCAAAAAGAGGTTTTGGATTTGCAGTTGGAAAACGAAAAAAACGCGCCCAAAGATGAGGTTGTGTTTTTTGACCGCGCCATTTGCGATGGTTTGGCGTATTGCAAATTTCAAAAGCTGGATGTGCCCGAATACGCAAACTTGGATTTGCGCGGCTGCTACAAAAAAGTATTTTTCTGCGAACAACTACCCCTGTATAAAGATAATGTCCGGATTGAAAACGATGAGGCGGCCCGTGAATTAAGCCGTCTCATCTGCCAAACCTATCAAGATCTGGACTACGAAATCATCAACCTTCCGGCAACCTCCACTCCCGATGACCGCATCAAAACCGTCCTCTCCGAAATTGGAGAATTTTAAAGGTCGTTCCTCGGCGTAGCGGAGCGGAGCAGAGGTGCGACCTTGGCAAACTTCGAATTGAATTTTTGATTTTGACAAAATTATTAAACAGGAATAATATCAAGATACGAACAATTGAATATTGTCAAAAGGCGATTGGCGCGGCCACCAACCGCGAGCCCCGAAGATAAATAAGGGGAACTCAATGAGTCTAAGTTTTTTTGGCAAAAAGAGATATTTCGTTATTGCGGGATAAGCCGGGTGGAACCGCGGGTTTGAAGACTCGCCCCAGAATCTAAATTATAAATTTGGGATTGGGGCGAGTTTTTTTAGTAATATATTTCAGAGGGTTATTTCAGAGGGTTCGACCCTCTGAAATAATCCTTGGAAAAACTTTTAAAATAACAAAAAAATATGGACAAACAAAAATACGATATTGAAGTTGTGCGCCATTCATTAGCGCACATAATGGCCGCGGCGATAAAAAGCACGCATCCGGATGCCAAGTTCGGCATGGGGCCGGCAATAGAAAGCGGTTTCTATTATGATTTTGATCTGGGCGGAGATAAACTATCGTCTGATGATCTGCCCAAAATTGAAGCCAAAATGAAAGAGGTCATCGCTTCAAATGTTGCTTTTGAGAAAAAAGAAATTTCAATTGACGAGGCAAAAAAGATCTTTGCCGGCCAGCCCTATAAATTGGAAATTATCAATGATCTGGAAGGCGAAGGCCAAAAATTGGTTTCAATCTATGAAAGCGGGGGCTTTGTTGATCTTTGCAAAGGGCCTCACGTTGGCAGTGCAAATGATTTGCCGGCCGACGGTTTCAAGCTCGCCAAGATTGCCGGAGCCTATTGGAAGGGCAGTGAAAAAAACCAGATGCTCACGCGTGTGTATGGCGTTGCGTTTGAAAATAAAAAAGAGTTGGAGGAATATCTCAAACAACAGGAAGAAGCCGAGAAGCGCGACCACCGCAAACTGGGCAAAGAATTTGATCTGTTCCATATTGACGAAGAAGCGGGATTGGGATTGGTTTTGTGGCATCCAAAGGGAGCGATGCTGTGGCGGTTGATTGAGGATTTTTGGTATGATCAGCATTTAAAAGGCGGGTATGATCTCGTGCGCTCGCCGCATATCGGCAGCCGCAAGCTGTGGGAAAAATCAGGACATTGGGGATTTTATTCGGAGAGCATGTATCCGCCCATGGAAGTGGGGCAATCGCTGGAAGACCAAAAACTACAAAAAAAGGTTGCCGAATCCGAACAATATCTGCTAAAGCCCATGAACTGTCCGTTTCACGTGCAGATATATAAAAATAATTTGCATTCTTATCGTGAATTTCCGATGCGTTGGGCTGAATGCGGCACGGTATATCGTTATGAAAAAAAAGGCGAACTTTCGGGATTAACGCGCGCGCGCGGATTCACGCAGGATGATGCGCACATTATTTGCCGCAAAGACCAAGTTGCCGACGAATTGAAACGCGTGGTTGATTTTATTGAATGTATATATAATTCATTTGGATTTCCCATGGAATCGGTGAATGTTTATCTGTCGTTGCGCGATCCGCAAAACAAAGAAAAATACGCCGGCGATGACGAGGGCTGGGAATTCACGGAAAGCGTTTTGCGGGATGTTGCCAAGGAGAAGAAATTGAATTTCAAAGAAGAGCGGGGCGAAGCGGCGTTTTACGGTCCCAAGCTGGACTTCAAGATCAAGGATGTTTTGGGGCGCGAATGGCAGTGCTCTACCTTGCAGTTTGATTTCAATCTGCCCGAGAGATTTGATATGTCATTTGCCAACCAAAAAGGAGAGCAAGAGCGGCCCTATATGTTGCACCGCGCGCTGTTCGGATCGTTTGAAAGATTTATCGGTCTTTTGATCGAGCACTATGCCGGCGCGTTTCCGGTTTGGTTATCTCCCGTGCAGGTGAAAATTTTATCGGTGGGCGAAAAGCACGTGGAATATTGCCAAAAGCTTGCCAATGAATTGCGGCAGGCAAATATTCGCGTTGAAACCGATATCGCCGATGAAACCTTGGGCAATAAGATCCGCAAAGCCGCCGCTGAAAAAGTTCCCTATACTTTGGTGATTGGCGACAAAGAAATGGCCGGCGATATGCTGGCGGTGCGCGACCGCGGCCAAAAATCCGCCCGCTCCATTTCCAAGAGTGATTTTATTTCCGAGGTTTGCGCCAAAATCCAAACCCGAAATTAATCTTCGGATAGTGGACATTCCAACATTCTTGAGAATGTGAGAATGTCGGTAATTATGAATATTATAAATGTCATATATTCCATATGGAATATATGACAATAAAATTTGGAGCATTTTGCAAAAGTTTTCAGATGGACTAACATATAAACTATGGCGATAATTGAAGTTAAAAATTTAACGAAAAAGTTCGGGGATTTTGTCGCGGTGGACAACATCAATTTTGAGGTGAACAAGGGGGAATTTTTTGCGTTTTTGGGGCCCAACGGCGCGGGGAAATCAACCACCATCAAAATGATGACCACGATCCTAAAACCCACCTCGGGGAATATTGTTATCAACGGCCATGACGCGGTGAAAAATTCCGATCGGGCGCGGCAAACATTGGGCATTGTTTTTCAGGATCAAAGCTTGGATGATGAACTTACCGCGTGGGAAAATATGGATTTTCACGGCGTGCTTTATGATATTCCGTTTGCGACTCGCCGCGAACGCGCGCAACAGTTGCTTGAATTCGTGGAACTGTGGGATCAGCGCGATAATTTGGTGAAAAAATTTTCCGGAGGAATGAAGCGAAGATTGGAAATTGCCCGCGGCTTGATGCATCATCCCAAAGTGTTTTTTTTGGATGAACCCACGCTTGGGCTTGACGCGCAAACGCGGCGGCATATGTGGTCTTATTTGAAAAACCTTAATAAAGACGAACACACGACCGTGTTTTTAACCACGCATTATATTGAAGAAGCCGAGCAAATCGCCCAACGCGTGGCGATAATCGATCGTGGCAAGATCGCGGCCATTGGCACGACCGAAGAATTGAAACGCAAAACCGGCGCCGCATCTTTGGAAGAAGCGTTTTTGAAACTTACGGGAAGTGAAATTCGGGAAGAATTGAGTGATGCTTCCGGCATACAGAGAATGAGAACGTTTCACGGGCCAAAAAAATAATATTTCAAAATAATGTTTGAAAAAATATATATTCTTTGGTTAAGGCAATTGAAGCGCTATTGGCGATCCAAACCGAGAATAATCGGCTCCTTGGGCCAGCCGCTTTTGTTTTTGCTGGCGCTGGGATATGGAATGGGCTCGGTATTTCAACAAGCCGGGCAGGGAAATTATCTTGATTTTTTGGCGCCGGGAATTATCGGCATGTCGATAATTTTCACGGCGATATTTTCTGGAATTGAGATCATTTGGGACCGGCAATTCGGATTTTTAAAGGAGGTGCTTGTTGCGCCGATGTCGCGTTTGGAGATTATGATCGGCCACACGCTTGGCGGCGCCACGGTGGCATTTTTTCAGGGAGTTGTTGTTTTGCTTATTTCAATGGCGGTGGGATTTAAGCCCTATTGGGCGGGCGTGTTGCCGGCATTGGGGATTATGTTTCTCGCCGCGCTGTTGTTCGCGGCGTTTGGCGTTGCCATTGCCTCGCGATTGAACGATATGCAGGGATTTCAGCTGATAATGAATTTTTTGATAATGCCCCTGTTTTTTCTTTCCGGCGCGCTGTTTCCGCTTCAAGGCGCTCCCAAAACGCTTTCAATAATCGCCGCGGCGGATCCGCTTTCGTATGGCGTTGACGCATTGCGAGGATTGCTTGCGGGAACATATTACTATGGTTTGGGTGTTGATGTTGCCGCATTGGCCGGGGCGACGGTATTGTCCGTTGCCGTTGGGAGCTATCTGTTTTCAAAAATACAAATATAGATACAAAATTACGCGAATCGGGCCGATGTAATTTATCAAATATTCCATATGGAATATATGGGAAAAATAAAATTGGATGTATATACATATGTATATACATCCAAAAACAAAACCCGCTTCTTCTGTCCGGGGCGGGTTTTTGATTAACGCGGGCGCGTGTTATAATGATGGAGAATAATGGTCAAAACCAATAATATGGGATTTTTAGATTTTGTTTTCGGCAAAAAAAAGGAGAAACGATCAATACGCTTGGCAAATAAGGAGGGATTATGTGGCATTGTTTATGGCTCGCCGATTCCCCAGTTTGTGATTGATAAAAATCACACGATTGTTTATTGGAATAACGCGTTGGCGCAATATAGCGGGATGAAAAGCAAGGATATGATTGGCACAAGCCGCCAATGGCAGGCGTTTTACGATTACGAACGGCCATGTTTGGCCGATTTGCTGGTTGATCGGAAAACATCATTGATTCCAAGATTATATCGCGGCAAATACGCCAAATCAAAATTGGTGCCCGAAGCTTATGAAGCGGTTGATTTTTTTCCCAAAATGAATGGCAAGGGGAAATGGCTTTATTTCACCGCTTCTTTGATTCGCGATGAAAAAGGCCGGATTACCGGCGCGGTGGAAACCTTGGAAGATATTACCGAGCGCAAAATTGCCGAAGAGGCAATCAAAAAGCACGCAGGCAAACTGAAAAAGAGCAAAGAGGCGTTGTTGGTCGCGGTGAAAAATCTTGACGCGGAAAAAACCAATCTGGGCAGGGAAAAGGCGCGAGCGGAGGCGATTTTAATGTCTATTGGCGACGGGTTGGTGATCACCGAAGGCAAAAACGGCAAGATACTGTTGGCTAATCGCGCTTTTGAACAGATTATCGGATGGAGCGAAGAAGAAATTATCGGCCGTTCGCTGTTTGAAGTAATGCCGGCTCAAGATGCCGAAGGCAATCCGGTGCTTCCGGAAAAAAGATTTATTTCGCGAGTGCTGGAGGGGGAGCGCCCCGAAACGTCCACTTTTTATTATCGGCGCAAGGACGGCTCTTGTTTTCCGGGGGCGGTTACGGTGACGGAGATCGGATTTGAGGGCAAAAAATTGGGGGCGGTTTCAGTGTTGCGCGACGTTACCCGTGAGATTGAAATTGATCACGCTAAAACCGAATTTATTTCATTGGCATCGCACCAGCTTCGCGACGCGCCCACCGCCATCGGCTGGTGTGTGGAGATGTTGCTGAATGGCACTCAGGGGCCGCTTACCGAAAACCAAAAAGAATATGTGGAAGAGATATATCGCCGTAACAAGAGCGCCATCAGTTTGATTAACGATCTTTTGAATGTGTCGCGTATTGATATGGGGGTGTTTGTTATTGAACCGGAAAAAGTTTCATTAAAAGAAATTTGCGAGAATGAATTGAAGCAATTCGCTTTGCAAATAGAAGAAAAACATTTGCGCGTAGAGACCGGTTATGATGCCGGTTTGCCGCAAATTGATGCCGATCCGGGCTTGTTGGGGGTGGTTTTCCAAAATTTGATTTCCAATGCCATTCATTACACCGGCGAAGGCGGCATAATTAAAATCAATATCAAATTGGATCTGGCGGCAGATAAACACAAAAATAAAAAAATCGTGTTTTCTGTGGCTGATACCGGATGTGGAATTCCTTTGCGCCAGCAAGATAAGATATTCCAGAGAATGTTCCGTGCCGACAATGCCAAGGCGGCAAGATCCGGAGGGAGCGGGCTGGGGCTTTATGTGGTCAAAGAGATTCTTGATCAGGCTGGATGGGGGGTTAGATTTGATTCCGAAGAAAATAAAGGCGCGACTTTTTATGTTAATATCCCGTTGTCCGGCATGGTGCCGCGCGAGGGCCAAACCAAATTGACGAGGGGCGTTGTGTAATTGTGCGCGAATCGCCCAAAATTATGGAAAAAACCAAGAAGAAAAAAATTTTGATTGTTGATGACGAGCCGTTTTTGGTCCGCGCCCTGCGGGAAAAGCTGGAAACAGAAGGATTTTTAGTGGACAGCGCCGCTGACGGGCAAGCCGGTCTTGATGTGGTTTTTTCTCTCGCGCCGGATTTGATTCTGCTTGATTTGGTGATGCCAAAAATGGATGGAATGGCGATGTTAAGAAAACTACGCCAAGACGAGCGCGGCAAAAAAATTCCGGTGATTGTGCTGTCCAACCTGAACAACGCCAAATCAATTGATGCCTCTTTGGCCGCCGGCGCGCAAAAATTTTTAGTTAAAGTGAACAATTCCCTTGATGATATTGTCTGCGCGGTTAAAAGCCAATTAAAATAGAACAATCTTGGATTTTATTCGTGGTTGTGCACCACGGTGCCGGTTCCATGGCCGGAATTGGGCTTTTCGCGGGCGAAAACTTCTTCTTGCCCGTCAGGCAATTCGGGCAAGGTGTTTTCAAAAATGAACTTGGCGTCGCCTTGCGTCATGTTGGTGCATCCCGCGCTTTGAGGCATTCCGAATTTATCGTGCCAATAAGTGCCGTGGATGGCATAATCATAATTGTAATACATTACCCAGGGGATATTTTTTAAATGGTAGCGGTAGGTATGCAGAGGCGGTCCGCCTTGCATTTCGTCTTTGGCCACTTTGTACCAGATCCGATAGATGCCGGTTTTGGTGGGATTTTCTTCGCGTCCGGGGGAAATGTAGGTAATAAACATCGGTTTGTCGTATGCGAAAAGTGTTAGGACTTTTTTGGCCAGATCAACGTCAATCCAATTTTCACCGGCTTCAACTTCTTTGGGGACAACAAAATCTTTTGGCGGTTTCGGTTGCTCCATTGGTGTGACAAAATCTGAAAAAATATACGCGCCGGCGTATGCCCCGCCGTCAATTTTGTACCAAAGATTTTTGCCGTTCACCCATTCTCCATAGACTTCTTCAATAACTTTCACGCGGTTGGCGCGGGAAAGTGTTCCTAGTCTATCGGAAGTGATTGCCACGCCCTTGCGCACGTTGACGCCATCGGCGTTTAATTGTCCCCACCAGCCAAGATATTTGAAGCGATCTTCGCCCAATATCGCGGCACTGGGAATTTGTCCTGAAAATGACCAAACACTAACCGATGTTCGGTTTTCTTTGTCGGCGACGATGGCTTTTATCGCGTATTCTTTGTCAATTTCAATATCTTGCTCAAAAGCAAAGCGATATTCGTTTGGCGCTAGACGCTCGCTACGGAATTGGATGGGGCGGTTTTCAAAAAACACCGCGGCGCTTTTAAGGGAATCTTTCAAAACCGCTTCAAAGCTGATGGTGTGCCGCATCGGGAACACAGTGGAATCGCCCGCTGGTTTTTGGTTTGAAATTACCGGATAATTTTCAGTTGCCGGTGCCAGAATCACAGCAACGACCGAATTATCCGCGGCGGTTTGCGCGGGCAAATAGGATCCTTTGCGCGAAATTTCCATTACCATGCGGTTGTTGTCAACATTATAATCAATTGCGTCAATCAGCGGGCTGGCGGCGATTTCCTGATAGTCAAAATTGCCGTTAACGCGCGCAACACGATCAAAGATGATTCGCGTTTTGGCTTCGGCGGAGATCTCCTCAATTTGATATTCGGGCAGGGCGGATAGCGCCGGTTCCAGGCCGCGGAATTTTATTTCTATTTTTGTGCCCTCATTTTGACTGTGCCGGCAAGAGATGATTTCGGCTACGTATGATCCGGCCCGCGCCGGAATTTCGGTTTCTTGATTTTGCGGCAAAGGCAACGCCAGCCACCAGGTCGCGCCCAAGATTAAAATCGCGCTTGTTGCCGCGATGCCCAGCCTTTTTTTTGGGCCAAGGCGATGTTTTAATTTTGTTATTTTGTTGCTGATTTTGATGATGTGTTTTTTGACCATATTGAAATCACATTTAGAAACCGCGCCTTCGGCGCTAAATTAGGGAATCTATTGATTTCAATAGTTCCCATCACCAGCGCGGGTTCATGATGTGATATGAATAGCATCGCAATTAATCCGGGATTTATGCGATTGAAAAACTGCGAACAATTAAGTTATCATACCAGCAAATTATTTTAATTCAAAATCGCCGGTTTATCTTGATTTTTTCCCAAATTTATGCTCTAATGAATGACGTTAACCAATATGAAAACATTTTTTGATCACACTGATTATAAATTATTGATGTAGCAACAGGGGGTTTAGCCCGCCGAGGCGGGATGTTTTTTGTTTGCCTAAACTAAATCCACCCTGTTTTTTTGTTGGAAAACGGGAAAAATATTATGGAAAAAGAAAAATCAAAAATTAAAATTTCAAAAAGCTTGAATAAAACCGGCGGCGGCGTTGGCGGCAATGACCCTTTGGTTATTTTGAAAGATGTTGCCAAGGGCTATGGCAAGCAAGATTTATTTTCCGGCGTTCGTTTGCGCGTTATGCCGCGCGAACGAATCGCGCTGGTGGGCGCCAATGGCATGGGCAAAACCACATTGTTGAAAATCATTATTGGCCAAGAAGATGTTGATGAAGGATCGCGCCAGATGCATCGTGCCACGCGGATTGGTTATCTGCCTCAAGAGACTCATTGGAACTCGTTGCAAAACACAGTGACCGAAGAAATCCATTCGGTTAACCAAAAAATGCGGCGAATGATTGAGCAAAAAAAGGATTATGAAGAAAAAGAAGCGGCCAAAAAATTATCCGAAAATGAAATTGCCGATTATTTCAAATTGCTGGAGGAATTCAAGATTGCCGATGGTTATCGTTATGAGGGATTGATCAGCCGCTTGCTCTTGGATTTTGGTTTTGAGCAAGAATCGTGGTGTCGTTCAATCGCTTCTTTGAGCGGCGGCGAACGTACCAAATTGGCGCTGGCCAAGCTGATTTTGGCCAATCCCAACTTGATTATTCTGGATGAGCCCACCAACCATCTGGACATTGAAACTTGCGAATGGCTGGAGAATTTTTTGATCCATCGGAACCTGGCCATCGTTTGCGTGTCGCATGACCGCTATTTTTTGGATCGCGTTTGCGACAAAACTTGCGAAATTACCAAAAACGGAATTGAAAAATACGAGTGCCGCTATTCGGATTATGTGATTGAAAAACAAGCG
>Ga0268285_1000529_pt1 | contig 21798 bp, 22 predicted proteins | sample saktaG_2_FD_190144 | JGI IMG/M metagenome (GOLD analysis project Ga0268285, IMG submission 190144) | Saline water microbial communities from Sakinaw Lake, British Columbia, Canada - sak_2013_06_06_120m | ecosystem: Environmental > Aquatic > Non-marine Saline and Alkaline > Saline ... | reverse complement strand
CGCTCCACGCTAGATTTATTCGGTAGCTTTGATCTCATTTTCTACTTCTTCCAAACTGAATCCTCTTAAATCAGCATAATAGTCTAATACCTTGTTCACATAATTAACAGGTAATTCCTGATTGTTGGTTAATCGTTCTTGAACAGCATAAGGCCCCTGGTTATAGGCTATGACGGCGGTTTTTAAATCATTAAAATCTCTATTTAATATAGATAGATAATATATTCCGATTTGAATGTTTTTGATGGGATCAAACAATGTTTTTTCTGCACCGTCCCATTCAATTCCAATATTTTCCGCCAATTCCGGAGCAATAAATCTTCTTACCTGACATAACCCATAGGCATAAGAATCTGAAACGGCTTTGGGATCATAATTGCTTTCTGTTTTTATTAGGGCAGTTATTAATAAAGGATTAAAATTATATTTTACAGCTTCTTCATAAATAGTTTTAGATACTTCATATATTGATTTACTATCCAAGGTAGAATTATTTTTAGAAATTTCCCTTACTGCTTTTGCAATATAATATTCTCTTTTAACTTCTTTTGAAATCATCCCGGTTAATTCTTGTAATTGCATATAGATTTCTGTAAATTGATCTCTACCTATTTTCACCTGGCCATATAGTTTTATTTCATTAGATAAATTTTCTACTTTATTGACTATATTTTCGTTCTGAAGGTTTGTATTTTTAATATATTTCTCTGCTTGTATACTTAAGCTTTCTACTTTATTAATTATTTCTTGATTCTTTAAGTTAACATTTTCAATATATTTTTCTGCTTGCATACTTAAGTCATTAACTTTAATCTGCAGGTAAACAAATAAGATAAGTATGATACACATAAAAATTATAAATATCAATCCGAGATTTTTGTTAATATTTTCTCTAAGCGAATTTGACATATCAACTTTTTCTCCTTTAGTTTTTATACTAGACATAAATATCCCTCCTTAGGATTATTATTAGAAAAGGTAACTTGGTTTATTGTATTTTACTGCCTTCAGTTATATCTTTATCTACTGTCAGTAAAACTACATTATCTTTATTAACCGCTGCCAAAAGCATACCTTGAGATTCTATTCCTCTAATCTTTACGGGTTGTAAATTACATACTATTACTATCTTTTTCCCTAATATTTCCTCAGCAGAGTAATGCTTTTTTACTCCGGCTACAATGGTTCTTATTTCTTCCCCCAAACTTATTTCCAATTTGAGTAATTTATCTGTTCCACTCACTTCTTCGGCAGAAACAACCTTTCCTACTCTCAAATCAATTTTTTTAAATTCATCGTAAGATATAATATTCGCACTATCTTCTTTTGCCTCTTTCTGCTCTTTCTTTTTAGTATCAATCCTGGGAAATATTATTTTCCCCGGCTTAACTAAAATTCCTGGCTTTAACTTTCCCCATGAAGTATCTTTATCCAATCTTATTTTTTCTAAATCACTTTCTAATCCCAACTGTCCCCAAATTTCTTTTGTTTTTACCGGCATAAAGGGGTAAATTAAAATGGTGGATAGCCGTATAGATTCTGCCAAATTATATAGAATAGTAGATAATCTTTCCTTTTGTGAACTATCGCGCCCCAATATCCAGGGCTCTGTTTGATCAATATATTTATTGGTTCTTCTTATAAATTGCCATATAGTTTCTAAAGCAGTATTAAGCGATAAATTATTCATTTGAGTACAGTATTTTTCTATAGTTTTTAAAGCAAAATTTTCTAACTCCACATCATATTTTTCTTTTTCTATCCCTGCTTGTGGAATTTCTTTACTAAAATACTGAGTAATCATCGCTACAGTTCGGCTTACTAAATTTCCCAAATCGTTAGCCAAATCATAATTTATTCTTTTAGCTAATAAATCTTTAGAAAAATTACCATCCAGCCCAAAGGAAACTTCTCTCATTAAAAAATATCTAAAGGCATCAGCGCCAAATTCTTCTGCCATTTCATAGGGATCTACTACATTTCCTTTAGATTTTGACATTTTTTCTCCTTCGATAGTCCACCAACCGTGTGCAAAAACCATCCGGGGAGGTTCAATTCCGGCTGCCATTAACATGGTAAACCAGATAACGGTATGAAATCTCAATATATCTTTTCCAACAAGATGAACATCTGCCGGCCAATATTTCTTAAATTTTTTATCATCTTCATTATATCCTGCTACAGTAATGTAATTTATTAAAGCATCATACCAGACATAAATTACATGATTATTATCAAAAGGAACATCTATCCCCCATTTTAAGCTCTTTTTTGTTCTGGTTATGCTTTGATCTTTAAGGCCGCTTTTTACAAAACTTATAATTTCATTTCTTCTTGCATCTGGTTGAATACATTCAGGATGTTTTTCAAAATATGATAATATCTTGTCCTGATATTTTGACATTTTAAAGAAATAACTTTCTTCTTTTATTTTCTCTATTTTTTTACCACAAGTAGGGCATGTTTTATCTGTCAGTTGAGTCTCAGTCCAAAAGGTTTCACAGGGCACACAATACCAGCCCTCATATTCACCTTTATAAATATCGCCATTTTTATATAATTTATTAAATATTTCTTGCACTACTTTAATATGTCTTGGTTCAGTTGTACGTATAAAATCGTCATATTCCACATTTAGTATGGGCCAGAGATTTTTAAATTTTAACACTACCTTATCTACCAGCTCCATAGGAGTTAAATTTATTTTTTCTGCTGAACGTACAATCTTTTGGCCATGTTCATCTGTCCCGGTAGCAAAAAGAACATCATATCCGGATAGTTTTTTATATCTGGCCAGAACATCTGCGGCTATAGTAGTATAGGCATGTCCGATGTGCGGCACATCATTAACATAATAGATGGGGGTAGTTATATAAAATGTTTTTTTTGATTGATTGTTTTCCATAATTATTTTCCTTTCTTATTTGTGTCATATTTTGGCGTATGGTCTTGAGATAAATTAAAAAACTAAAAACTTAGAACGAAAAGCGAAAAACCATAATTAAAAATTCAAAACTTATTTTTCCCTTTGAGAGTTAATATGCTTGAACCTAATATTTTTGCTAATTCTTTAGTTTCATTTAAAAGATATTCTATCTGGTTGTTATTTATTTTTTTAGCGTCTTTTAGTAAGCTAAGCCAATATACACTTTCATTGGCAGATTTAAGAGAATAATTAAAAAATTTAGTGAAATCTTTTTTAGAACTGGAAGCTTGGGCTTCAACGATATTTGCTCCGATAGAGGTAGCTGATCTTAATAACTGTTTAGAAATAATTTGGGCAGAGTTATCTTTTGGTAAATTATCTAAAAATTCTATTATTTTTATAGAATATTGATATGTCCTGTCTTTTAATTTCATTTTATATTTTGAGTTTTCATTTTTCATTTTATCAATCACACTTCCGTTTATAAACATTTTCTTAATTTTAAGTTTTGAGCTTTGGTTTTGCGCTTTACGCTTTTAGTTTTTAGCTATTTTTCATTTCCAATAATTTTTTGTATATCAAATTCTTTGGGATATTTAATTTTTCCTGCGTAATTTTTATTATTTCTTTATTGGAATAACCCTGGTTTTTTAGTTTTTTTAAATATTCTTCAATTATACATTCTTTAATTAAAAAATCTGTACTACTATTTTCTTTTTTCTTAATTCCCCCCTGAACGATTAGAGTAATTTCACCTTTTACCTCTTTTGTACTAATTTCTGTTAGAACCTGACTCAGTTTTCCTCTAATTATCTCTTCGTACAGCTTGGTTAACTCACGGGCTATAACTACTTTTCTATCTCCCAGAATTTCTAACATATCTTTAAGAGCTTTTTTTAGTCTATGCGGAGCTTCGTAGAAAATAATGGTTCTCTCTTCATTTTCTATACTCTTAAAATATCTCTTTCTCTCTTTAATTTTACGAGGTAAAAATCCCTCAAAAACAAATTTATCGGTAGGTAATCCTGATACAACTAAAGCAGTTATCAGCGCTGAAACACCGGGTACAGGAATTATTTTTATGTTATTTTTTAAAGCTAAATCTATCAATACATATCCTGGATCGGAAATTCCTGGCATGCCCGCATCAGAAACCAGAGCAATGTCCTGACCATTTTTTAATATTTCTACTAAATAGGGAGCTTTTTTAAATTTATTATATTCATAATAGCTTGTAACTTTTGTATTTATCTGGTAATGGTTTAATAATTTTAATGTATGCCTGGTATCTTCGGCGGCAATTAAGTTTACCTCTTTTAAAATCTTTAAAGACCTTAGGGTAATGTCTTCTAAATTTCCTATAGGTGTTCCGCAAATATATAAAATACCGCTATCTTTATTTTCACTCAAATTACTTATTTGTCTCCATTTTTTTGTTAGAATAAAGGAATATAGGATCTTCGATTTTTAATTCTTCTTTTCCGCTTTTTATTCCTTCTAATAATACAAGATTCGCATTTTCTCCCGGCCTTGGATGAATAAGTTTAATAACCTTTGGTTCAATGCCGTATCTTTTTAACGTTATTACTAACTTTATTAGTTTCGCGCTCCTATAAATTAGATAAATTCTTCCCTTATTTTTTAGCAAATAATTACTTACGGAAATCATGTCCTCTAAATCACCTTTTATTTCGTGACGGGCAATGGCTTTATTAATCGAAGGATTAATCTTCCCCTGCCCCATAGAAATATAAGGAGGATTACTCACTACAACATCAAATTGCTGGTTTTTAAAATTATTTTTCAAGTTTCTGAAATCTTCTTGAATTATAGTTATACCATTTTGCAATTTATTTAATTCAACACTTCTTCTGGCCATATCTGCTAAATCTTTTTGTATCTCAACTCCATAAATAGATAATCCTTTTTTTTTGCCAAATAAAAGCAGGGGAATTATTCCAGAACCAGTTCCTAAATCAATAATATTTTCATAATTTTTAAGTCTAATAAAATTAAGCAGTAAAATAGAATCCACTGAAAAACGATATGAATCCTTTGCTTGAATAATTTTTAGTCTTTTATCTTCTAGATCTTCGATTTTTTCATTATTATTTAGTATCATTATTTTTTGTACTTTTATTTTTTATTCCCTGTTTTTCAAATTCTTCTTCGGATATCTTAATTCTTTTCTTAATACTACCATTCTTGCTGCTGGAATCGCTTTCTAATTCAACTATAATATACTTTTTTAACACATTTATCTCTATAACTTTTCCTTTGCCTTTCTCTGTTTCAACATTATCTCTCAATTTAGGATACTTTTTTAAGCTCTCTTTATAGAACTCAGATTCGTAAGATAGGCAACACATTAATCTACCGCAAAGGCCTGATATTTTAGATTGATTCAGAGCAATTTTTTGTACTTTAGCCATATTAATATGAATTGGAGTAAAGTTTTGAATATAAGAAACGCAGCACACTTCTCTCCCACAAATTCCCATTCCACCTATTAATTTTGTTCCATCCCTTACTCCAATCTGTCTCAGCTCGATTTTAGTTTTAAAGACTTTAGCTAATTCTTTAACCAATTCTCGAAAATCTATTCGTTGAGTAGAAACAAAATAGAATATTAGCCGACTTTTATCAAATAAATACTTTGCGTAAACCAATTTCATGGGCAATTTATATTTTTTAATTTTCTCTTTACAGATATTTGATGCATCAATTTCCTCTTGCTTTATTATTTCGAGTTTCTTAAAATCCTCTTCATTCGCTTTTCTAAGTACATTTTTAAGCGGGGTATCTATTTCATCATTTTTTATATATTTGTAAGGGATCGCTACTTTGCCCAAGTCTAAACCAATAGCTGTTTTTACTAAACAAATATCCCCTTTCTTTAATATAATTTTATTATTAATTTTAAAATAATAGATATAATTTGTTTTGGCAAATTTTAAACCAGTTACTTTAGGCAATACTCAACACCTACCATCTTTATATATAATCTTTCAAAAATAAGACGTTTATTCACATTTTTTATCAAATATTCTTCTACTTTTTCTAAATAATCCAAAATATCAATTAGAATTTCCTGAGAATAGATTTTAGATTTTTCCTCAAGTATTTCTAATTTATCACAATTGGCAATATACTTTTGATCTCCTGTATTTTTGATAATTAAGATATCCCGATACCATAATTTTATCATTTCTAAAACCTCTTCTACTCTATCTATTTCAGATACCATCTTTTCAACTTTTGCGAAAATATCGTCACCATATTTTCCGGGAGATATGGTTGATAAGTAGTCTAGTACTTCTTCCCTTCTAATAAAATATTCCTCAGCTGATAACAATTTTAAAGCGCTTCCGATGCTTCCTTGAGCTAATTTAGAAATAATTTCAGATTTCTCTTTTTCTATATTTTTGTTTTTATTTAATAAAAACTCTTTTATTTTATAAGAGGATATCAACCCAAAATTTATTATCTGGCAACGTGAGACTATAGTAGGCAAAATTGGATCTATCTTTGAGCAAATAAGAATTATTATTGCGTAATAAGGCGGTTCTTCAATGGTTTTTAATAAACAATTTGACGCCTCGATGGTCATTCTTTCTGCTTTGTCTATTATGTATATCTTCTTTCTATTTTTAAAAGGCTTCAGTCCAATCTCTTTTCGCATTTCTCGTATTTGTTCAATCTTTATCGAATTCTTGATTGGTTCAATTATTTTTAAATCCGGGCTGCGTTGTTTACTAATCTCACTACACGATTGACAATCTTCGCAAGCTTCTAAATCTTTATTAAGGTTTAAACAATTTACCGCCTTGGTAAATTCTATAGCCGTTAGCTTTTTCCCGGTCCCTTCGCTTCCGACAAAAATATAAGATGAAGAGATTTTATTCTCTTTTAGAGATTTTGTCAGTATTTTTATTGCTCTTTCCTGTCCCGCTATATCATTGAAAGACATAAATTATTTTGATCACTCCTATATTACTATTCTTGATTTTTTATGGATTCGATAAATTGCGCTCTACTCTACTTAAGCTAAAAATTTAAAGCTAAAAGCGAAAAATCATAATTCAAAATTCAAAACTTTTCCGTATTGTTTGAAATATATTAGAATACACGAAATTTGCAAAATTTTTGTAATTTTGTTTTCTTAATTTTAAGTTTTGAGCTATGGTTTTACGCTTTGCGCTTTTCGTTTTAAGTGTTATTTGCTATTTTTCTTTTTACAATTTCAACTATCTCGTTATATATATCTTCTTTGTTCCTGTTAGCATCAATTATTTTAATTCTACCTGTTTCTCCTTGCGATAATTGATAATAGCCGTATCTGACTCTTTCTAAAAATAATTTTCCTTCGATAATTTTTTTATTTAAAAATTCTTCTTCGAATCGCATTTCATGCGAATTACCAAAAGAAGCTGACCTCCTTAATCCTTCGTATGGATCAATATCTAAGATGAAGGTTAAATCAGGAATGGCTTTCCCCACAACCAAGTTATTTAGATGCTTTATAATTTTTAAATCTATACCTCTTCCGTACCCTTGATAAGCAGTGGTAGAATCATAAAAACGGTCAGATATCACTACTTTCCCCTTTTCTAATGCTGGTAAAATTATTAATCTGACATTTTCTGCCCGAGAAGCTAAAAATAATAGCATTTCGCTTTTATAATTCATACCATCATTTTTTTGGTCGAGAAGAATTTTACGTATTTTATCTCCAATCTTTGTTCCTCCCGGCTCTTTAGTATAGATAGAAGGAATTTTTTGTTTAATTAAAAAATCGAAAAGCATCTTTGCCTGGGTAGTTTTCCCACAGCCTTCAAGCCCTTCAAAAGTTATAAATAACCCTTTTTTCATTATATACCTCTTTTAAAAAATAGGATGTGTCCCTATTTTTTTTCAATTTTCATTATTGTTCATAAGCACTCGGCAAATATCAGTTAGAGTTACTATTCCCACTAATTTCCCATTTCGCAAGACAGGAAGTCTTTGAATTTCATTTCTAATTAGCAAATCCGCTGCTAAAACTTCATTGTTATCTTCATCGATAGTAACAATATTTTTTCTCATAAATTCTTCAATTGGATGTTGAGAGTATTCTTTTAAACTTTTAGATAATTGTATAAATTCAGAAAGAATGGAATCACTATTTATAATTCCTAAATAATTCGGTAGAGTAGCTCTGATTATGTCGTGTAGAGATATAAATCCGACAACCTCTTGATTATTATTAACCACCGGAAGCCCGGCAATTTTATGTCTGGATAATATACCTATCAAATCCACCAATTTACATGTGGCTAAAGCGCTGGTAACATCCCGAATCATGATATTCTTTATTTTCAATTAGATTATCCCCTCTTTCTATTTATCTTTATAATCTTTTAACGTTAACACACTGAAGACATTTCTCTACCTCTTCTCTTGAACTAAATTCCTCTTCTTCTCTTAGTGCACTGGCTAAAGCACAGGCCATAGAAAATTTTATTGCTTCCTCAAGATTTTTCCCCTCTTCGGTTAAGGCAATTGCAAATCCTGCAATCAATGCATCGCCTGCTCCGATTAAATTTACGATTTCATGATAGTCAGTTTCGGCAAACCATATTTCATCTCGGGTAGCAATTATATCTTTTTTTTGTTCCAGAGAAACTACACCAATTTCTGCCCCTCTCTGCACAACTTCTTTTGCTGCTTTAATCGCGTCTCTTTCCTTATCAATTTTAATTCCAAAAACTCGATTGTTTTCTCGAAGGTCGGGCTTTGCTAAAAAAGGCTTTTTCTCTAAACCTTTTATAAATTGTTCTCCGGAAGTGTCTAAAATAGTTTTTACTCCTCTTTCCTTGGCAATGGAAATTAAATCTCCATATATGTTTACAGGAACTCCTCGAGGCAAACTTCCAGATAGTGTAACTGCACTACATTGAGACATAACCCGATAAAAGATTGATTTTAGCATCTCTAAGTCATATTCTGTAATTTTAGGTCCTGGCTCACTAAGTAAGGTATGCTCTCCCGCTTTTTTATCTGAAATAATTGTATTGCTTCTAGTCTTCTCTTCAATATGCCAAAAATTAGTAGTTATGCCCAGCCCTCTTAGTTCTTCTTCTATCATTCTCCCTCTGCCGCCTCCCAAAAATCCGACAGCGATAGTTTCTCTGCCATATCCCCTAATAGCTTTAGACACATTTATCCCTTTACCCCCAGAAGTGGTATGGGCATTTAGAACTTTATTGTAATGATTTACTTTTAAATTACTAACCTCTAAAATCACATCTATCGCCGGGTTTAAGGTAATAGTGCCTATCATATTTTATCCCTTCCTTTTTCTTATGCTAATTTTTATAGATATTTTTAAAATTATAGCTTAATTATTTTAATTTATCAATCATAATTCGTATATCGTATGTCGTATATCGTATATCGTATGTCGTATATCGTATATCGTATATCGTAAAGAAAATAAAAGAGAAAAAAGTAGGAGTTTAATATATCAATCAAACATGTAAAAATTCCAGGGCGGATGAATCCTTCCGTACACAAAAAATAATATAATAATAGAATAGGTTTTGAATTTTAAATTATGGTTTTTAGTTTTTCGCTTTAAATTTTTAGTTTTAATATATCAAAATAAATCTGAACGATATACGATATACGACATACGACATACGACATACGATATACGATATACGATATACTAAATACTATTCTATAATGGGTTTAAATAATTTAATTAAGATAATCCCGCAAATAAAGCCGCCAATGTGAGCAAACCAGGCTACCCCACCCTCTCCTGTTCTAACCGCTAAAGAAGATATGCCATATAAAAATTGGTATATTATCCAAAAACCTAATACTACTACCGCAGGAATTTTAATCAATCTTATAAAAAAACCAAAGATAATTACCGTAGTTACTTTAGCTCGGGGATAGAGAAATAAATACGCTCCTAATACACCGGCTATTGCCCCACTTGCTCCAACCATTGGTACTTTAGAATCAGGATTAATAAATATTTGTGTGAGGGCAGCAATTATTCCACAAAAAAGATAAAAGATTACAAATTTTTTTCTACCTAAATAATCCTCTACATTATTTCCAAATATCCATAAAAATAACATGTTTCCTAATAAGTGAACAATACTGCCATGCATAAACATAGAGGAAAATATAGTTAAATAAATAGGTGATGGACCGGAAGGCAAAAGATCGATATGATGAGTAATTTCAAAAGGAAGCAAACCCATTGAATAGATAAATTCAGCGAACCTTTCACCTAAGGATATTTGATATAAATATACTATTGAATTCAGCACAATTAATGCTACTGTTATTAAGGGGAATTTTTTTGTTGGTACATCGTCATAAATGGGAAACATAAATTAGCACACCTTTGGATAGTCGTCGTTACTATTTAGTATTTCGTATATAGTATATCGTATATCGTAGAGAAATAGAAGTCAGAAGCTTAAATCGTATCTCGTTAAGAAAGCAGAATCTTGGAGCCAGGAGCCAGTATTCAGAATAAAATCGTATATAGTAAAAAAAGCGGATAGAATAATTAATATTGAGTAAATAGTAAAAAAAATCATATTCCTCTGTCATTCCCGCGGAAGCGGGAATCCAGAATAATACTAAAAAATAGATATTCCTGTTTGCACAGGAATAATAAAAAAGGATAAGGAAAAGGTTGAATAAATTCTGAATTCTGACTACTGGATACTGGATACCTTAATAATTAGGTTGCTTTAAATTCATCAGGCTCTTGATCGATTAAATTAAAATTGTATAGTATTTTTTTAACAATTCTTTCTGAAGCTTTTCCGTCTCCGTAAGGATTAATATTTTTTGACATTTCCGCATATTTTTCTCGACTGTTTAAGAGTAAATCAACTTCACTACAAATCCTTTCTTCGTTAGTTCCAACCAGTTTTACCACACCCGCTTTAACTGCTTCCGGTCTTTCTGTTTCATCCCGTAATACTAATACTGGCTTACCCAAAGAAGGCGCTTCTTCTTGTATCCCGCCAGAGTCTGTAAGTATAATATATGATTTGGACATTAAGTTAATCATATCATCATAATCTAAAGTATCGAGAAGAAAAATATCTTTTTTATTTTGCAAGATTTCCTGAACATTCCTTCTTATTTCAGGATTTTTATGCAGAGGGAAAATTACGGATATATCAGAATGTTTGTTAATTATTTTATTTATTGCTTGACAAGTTTCTCTTAACGGTTCTCCCCAGTTCTCTCTTCTGTGCATGGTCACTAGAATAATCTTTTTCTCAAATATTTTTTTATCTTTTAATTGAGATTCTCTAAATATATAGTTCGCTTTAATCATTAATAACAGAGAATCTATCACAGTATTTCCAGAGATAAAAATATCTTCTTTTTTTACTCCTTCGGAAAGCAAATTTTTATATGATTGTTTGGTGGGGGTAAAGTGGAGATCAGTCAGCACACTGGTTAGATGTCTATTTACCTCTTCAGGAAAAGGATAATATTTATTGTTAGTTCTAAGCCCGGCTTCTACATGACCTATTTTTATTTTCTCATAAAAAGCAGCTAAGGCTCCAGCAAAGGTAGTAGTAGTATCACCCTGTACTAACACCATAGACGGTTTTTCTTCTTTTAAGATTTTTCCAATGCCTAAAAGACAATTCTTGGTAATATCTGATAAAGATTGACCTTGTTCCATAATATTTAAATCGTAATCAGAGTTAATCTGAAAAATTTCTAACATCTGATCCAACATTTCCCGATGTTGAGCAGAAACTATGATTCTATAATCTATAAGCTGGGGGTATTTTTTTATTTCTGAAATTATAGGAAACATCTTTATAGTTTCGGGACGAGTTCCGAAAATCATAGCAATTTTTATTTTACTCATAATGAATCTCAACTACTCCTGCTTCTTTTAGCATCTTTCGTGCTAATTCATCAGGATATTTTTCTTTATAAATAATCATCTTTATTCCTGAATTTATAATCATCTTAGCACAAGTAACGCAAGGTTGAGTTGTACAATATAATACGCTATCTTTTATACTTAAGCCATGTAATGCAGCTTGTACAATAGCATTCTGTTCAGCATGTAATCCCCTGCATAATTCCTGCCTTTCCCCGGAAGAAACTTTTTTTATTTCTCTTAAACATCCTATTTCCAAACAATGAGGAAGCCCCTTAGGTGCACCATTGTACCCGGTAGTAAGTATTCGCTTATCTTTTACGATTACTGCTCCAACTTTTCTTCTTAAACAAGTGGAACGCCTGGAAACTAATTCAGTGATTTCCATAAAATATTCATCCCATGTTGGACGGTTCATAAATACACAACTCCCTTAATAAATTTAGTATATAGTATATCGAAAAAGTTAAAAGCTAAAAACGCAAAGCGCAAAACCATAACTAAAAATTCAAAACTACCAATCCACCAATTCTCCAATTTACCGATTCACCAATTGATTTAGTCGTTAATATTGGGTGCAAGTTTTCGATTAATGGTCTATTTTTTACATTTTATTATGTTTTATGTTATTTCCACAAATCTGTTGTAGGGGTCGGATTTATCCGACCCGAGTTATCTGGCTAATTTCATTTGGCGGGTCCGATGAATCGAACCCCTACATTTGCATAGACAGGCGAGAGGCCTGTCCTACGGTGGGTAGACACAATGCCTGCTCCAACTTGCAACTTGCATCTTGTAACTTGCAACCTGCAACTTATATCTTTAATTGGGCAATTGGTAAATAGGTTAATTTAATAACTATACTATTTATTTTGTTCCGAATAATCTATCCCCAGCATCTCCTAAGCCCGGGACTATATATCCATGTGAATTTAATCTTTCATCAACAGCTGCTGTGTATATCTTTACATCCGGGTGGTATTTTTGTACCATATTTATACCTTCCTGAGCTGCAATTATGCACATAAACTTTATATCAACTGTGCCACATTTCTTGATATAATCTATACAGGCAACGGCTGTACCTCCGGTTGCTAACATCGGGTCAACAATAATAACTTTTCTTTCTTTAATATCAAATGGTAATTTAGCATAATACTCTACGGGTTTTAAAGTTTCAGGATCACGATACATTCCGATGTGTCCTACTTTTGCAGGAGGAATGAGTTTTAGTATTCCGTCCACCATACCCAAACCCGCTCTTAAAATAGCTATTATAGCAATGTTTTTCCCTGAGGTTATTTTACTTTTAGTTTTGGAAATGGGAGTTTCTATTTCAATTTCCCTTAATTCTATTTCCCTGGTTACTTCGTAAGCCATTAAATTAGATAGTTCGTCTACTAATTCTCTAAATTCTTTCACTTGAGTATTTTTATCTCTTATTAAAGTCAATTTGTGTTGTATTAATGGGTGATCCAAAATAATTACTTCTGACAATGACTTTTCCTCCTTTTATAATCGTATGTCGTATATCGTATTTCGTATATCATATTTCGAACTATAGTAGATAACGAATAGGTTCCCCCTTATGTCATTGCGAGCTCCGATTACTTGGGGGCAGGCTTGCTTTGCTCCTCGCAATTACAGAACTGCTTCTAATTTCTGACTTCTGACTCCTGTTTTTTTCACGCAATACAATTTTATTCTGGCTACCGAATTCTATCTATTTGTTCCATTTTCCTCACGATATACGATATACGACATACTATATACCAATTTATTTAAAGACTCTATCTTCTTCTTGTTTTATTTTTTTCAGGCGATTAACGTGCCTCTCCTCCTGGCTAAACTTAGCATCTAACCAAACTTTTACAATTTCTTTTGCTAATCCTATACCTATCACCCTTGCCCCTAAAGTCAAAATATTGGCATCATTGTGTTCTCGAGCATTTCGAGCTGAAAATGTATCATGACATAATGATGCCCTGATACCTCTAACTTTATTAGCAACTATGGACATACCAATTCCGGTTCCACAAATCAAGATTCCTCTGTCATATTTTCCGCTTTTTACTTCCATGGAAACTTTAAAGCCAACATCTGGATAATCAACAGATTTCCCACTTTCACAACCAAAATCTATATATTCCACATTAAGTTCCTTTAAATACTCTTTTAAATTCTCTTTTAACTGATAACCTCCGTGATCACTTCCTAAAGCTATCTTCATCCTATGTCTCACCACCATAATTTATTATTTTCCTCAAATATTTTATCTAATATTTTTTCTAAGTTGTTTTTTAACTCTCTTGCTATAATTCGATAAAATTCAATTTTTCTTCCAATCGGATCGATTATTTCATAATTCCTATCGTTGTTTTGATTGCTTTCAGATTTATTATTTATTGTAAATTTCTTAAGGAGAAATGTCTTATTTTGGGCAAAGGGAAATTCTTTATGAATATATTCTTTATGTTCATTTGTCATAACTAAAATTAAATCTGCTTTTTTAATTAGTTCTTCCTGTAATTCTTGGGCATAATGTTGAGAAATATCGATACCCTGCTCAAACATAACTGAAATTGCTTCGAAAGTGGGACTTATACCTGGCAAAGCAGAAATTCCAGCCGATATAACTTCAATTTTGCTATTACCTTTAGTTCTTTCCTCTAACATTTTTTTAAGCATACCTTCTGCCATAGCGCTTCTGCAGGTATTTCCGGTACAGACAAATAAAATAGTTTTAATCATTTTATTAAAACTCCATATATTTCTATCTCGTATATAGTATATAGTATATCGTATTTCGTTCAGATTTATTTGTATAAACTTCTATGTTTATTCATTATTACAGATTGGATAAATCAAAAGTATAAGTAATCAAAATTTAAAACTTAAAGCGAAAAACTAAAAACCATAATTCAAAATTTAAAACTTTTTATTTCGTATCGTGTGATGTTTATTGCGTATTGCGTTTGAATTTGTTTTTATAGATTTTTCTATTCATTTCTAAGGTTCGGTAAATGGACCACCATTAAACTAAAGCGCATAATTATAAGCGATAAACATAATTTAAAACTTAATAATTTTCCTCAATTTTAAATTTTAAGCTATGGTTTTGCGTTTTGCGCTTTTCGTTTTTCGCTAAATATTCTATACGCCTATGCTATACGCTAGTTATTTATTTTCTATACGCTATTACTACTCTCTCTATCCCCAAATAATCTTTAATAATTTCTATATCTTGAGTAAAATTATTTTCTTTCAAAATTAATTCTTTTACTTTTCCTGCCTGACCAGCACCCACCTCAAAAGCTAGAAAACCTTTCTTTTTTAAATATTGGGGACTTTTCCTTATGATTTTGCGATAATAATCTAAACCGTCAATTCCTCCAAATAAAGCAATCCTAGGTTCGTTATCTCTTACTTCGGGAGGCAATGATTCAAAGTCACAAGAGTCTATATATGGAGGGTTTGAAATAATTGCTTCTAAACTCAATTCTTCTATTTTATTTTTAAAAGGCTCAAATAAATCTCCCTGTAAAAATATTATTTTATCTTTACAATCATGTTTTTGAGCATTTTTTAGAGCAATTTGTAAAGATTTTTTAGAAATATCGGTGGCGTAAACGGTAATATTATTTATGAAATTGGCAATACTGATAGCAATTACACCAGCACCGGTTCCTAAATCTACGACTTTTATATTATTAGAATATTTATAGTTTTGAATTTTTTTAATTGCTTCTTCCACTAAAATCTCTGTTTCCGGCCGGGGGATTAAAACTCCTTTTTCTACCAAAAAATCCATCCCCATAAATTCTTGATGTTTAGTTATATATTGCAGAGGAATTTTATTTATTCTTTTTTGAATTTTTCCCTCTAATTGTTTTTTTTCTATATCTTTTAATATTCTATTAGAATTTAAATATATTTCGCTCCTATTCATCTCCAGAAAATAACTTAATAGAATTTCCGCTTCTCTTTCTGAATTTATTATTCCGCCATTTTTAAATATATCGCTAATATTTTTAAAGGCTTGCCCAATAGTTTGAAATTTATACTTCTTTTCTACCATTATTTTAAATTTCATTGCTCTGTTTTAATTTTTCTGAAAGATTGGCCACTAAATTATTTAAATTTCCTTCTAATACTTCTTCTAAATTATGTAAATTTAGACCAATACGGTGATCCGTAATTCTATCTTGGGGAAAATTGTAAGTTCTAATTCTTTCACTTCTATCTCCGGTGCCCACCTGGCTTTTTCTCTTTAGAGCAAGCTCTTCATGTTTCTCTCTTTCTGCCATATCTAAAAGCCTGGCTCTTAATACTATCATTGCCTTCCCCTTATTCTTAAATTGGGATTTCTCATCCTGACAGGTAACTACCATCCCGGTTGGAATATGGGTAATTCTAATTGCTGAATCTGTAGTGTTAACGCTTTGACCTCCATGTCCTGTGGAATGGAAGGTATCAATTCTTAAATCATTGGGATTAATATTAATTTCAACCTCTTCTGCCTCAGGAAGTATGGCTACTGTAACAGTTGAAGTGTGTATCCTTCCGCTTGATTCAGTTACGGGAACACGCTGGACCCGATGTACTCCGCTCTCATATTTTAACTTTCCGTATACTCCCTTGCCTATTATGCTAGATATTATCTCTTTAAATCCTCCGGTTCCGGTAGGACTGGAACTCATTACTTCAGTTTTCCATCCGTTATTTTCAGCAAATCGAGAATACATTCTGAAAAGATCACCAGCGAAAAGCGCCGCTTCGTCACCTCCAGCGCCAGCTCTTACTTCTACTATACAATTTTTTTTATCGTGAGGATCTTTGGGGAACATAATTTCTTTAATTTCTATTTCCAAATTAGATTTCTTCACTTTTAATTTTTCTAATTCTTCACTAATTAATTTTTTAAATTCTGTGTCATTTTCTGCTAAAAATAATTTCGAGTTCTCTTCAATTTCTTTTATTATATTCTTGTATTCTTTGTATTTTAAAACTGGCTTAGAAATATCAGAGTGAATTTTTGCGCATTCCTGAAACTTGGATTGATTAGTAATAATTTCTGGATCTGAAAGATTTTTATTCAATTCTTCATATTTTTTTTCTAATTCTTCTAATTTTTTAAACATTATTTACCACTTCGAGTTTTATATTTTTATTTTCTTCGGGCAAAACACCTTTTAATGCTTTTATAGCAACCTCAATCTGAGCACTATCAGGTTCGCTGGTAGTGAGTTTTTGAAACCATAATCCGGGCATCACTGCCCACTTCACTAAAGTTTTATTCATGTTTTTTGCTGATAATTTTAAGATTTCATAAGACAAACCAGCTATTATGGGAATTATGGCAATCCTATAGGCTATTCTTAAAAGTAATGTTTGTTTTCCTAGCAAAGAAAATACCAAAATACTCATTATTAAAACAATAAAAATAAAACTTGTTCCACATCGAGGATGTAAAGTACTGTATTTCTTCACATTATCAACATTGAGTTCTTCGCCTGCTTCATAGGCATATATCACCTTGTGTTCTGCTCCATGGTATTCGAATACTCTTCTTATATCTTTTAACTTTGAGATAAAAAATAGATAAGTTATAAATATACTAATTCTTAGCAATCCTTCAAATAAATTATAAATAATTATATTAGATAAGTATCTATCTAAATATCGAGCCATGGCGGTAGGAAGAGCTACAAAAAACACTATAAATAGGGCAAAAGCAATTACAATTGTAAAAAACATTTCTACACTATTTATTTTCTCTTCTTCGCCGGTTGCCTGTTCCGCAGAATAAGTTAACGCCTTCAATCCAAGTACTAAAGACTCGACTAAATTAATTACCCCTCTAAAAATAGGCCATTTAAGAAATTTCATCTTATCAGATAAGGTTCTCAGGTTACCCATTTTTAAAATTATTTCTTTATCTGGTTTACGAACAGCAATAGCATATTTTAGAGGAGATCTCATCATCACTCCTTCAATTACTGCTTGACCTCCATAATTGCAGTCAGCATTTTTCATTATTATTCATTATCTCCTTCTTCTTTATTTTTAGACCAGGGTTTACCACAGGATAATTCCCCTTCGGGGCAAGGTCCTAAAACACAAGGCGGTCCGGCATTTTCAAATATAGTGGGCGCAATACTTTTAACTTCTTTTAACATGTTCATAGCAAGTTCTCTAATCTCCCATTGGGCTCGATTGCAGCATCGTAATTTAAAGATATGCAGTAATTCCCGAGCATTTGCCGATATTATCATTTTAGTTGTAACCGCTTGTGGCAAAATATATCTGGCATCTTCTGCTTTTATGTTATGATCTAGCAATAATTGATAAATTACATCTAATTCTTTTACAGTGTCTATAAATATTTTAGCTAGTTTTTTATCCTTCTCGATAGATTTTGGGACAATATAGGGAAAACCCTTCTTATCTATTTTAACATATCTTTGGCTTTGTTGGGAAAAAGAAGCAAGCCGATGTCTTACTAATTGATGAGAAGTAACCCTGGATATTCCTTCTATAGCGAAAGTAAAAGTAGCATGCTCTAAAACAGAATAATGTCCTAATTTCATTATTTTTTTAACTAATTTTATTATTGATTCATCGCTAAGTTTTCCCCTTAATTCTTCTATTCCTAATGCAGAATAACATAATCTTGCTGACTGAGCTACAATTTTTTCAGGATCTTTAGTGTAATTTATCAATCTAACTTTCATAGAAATAAACTCCTTCAACTAAAAACTTAAAGCGAAAAACTAAAAACCATAATTCAAAACTCAAAACTACTTTGTAAAAAGCATTGGTTTTAGTGTAGGGGTCGAATTCATTCGATCCGGGTTTTTATAGCAATTTATCTGTCAGGTTGGATAAATCCAACCCCTACTTTTCAATTATTCTTCCTCAAGTAACATTTTTATTTTCGATATACGTATACTATATATGACATATTATTATATTCTGGCTTCTGGTTACCGGCTTTTGAATTCTTTACGAGATACGATTCACGAGATACGAAATTATTCTTTAGTTACCACATGACATTTACGACATCTTGCCTCATAACTTTCTTTTGCTCCAATCAATATAGTTGGATCACTATACTTTGCTGGCTGACCATTTACTAATCTTTGAGTTCTGGAAGCTGTATTACCACAAACCATGCAGATAGCTTGCAACTTATCTATATATTCTGCTATTGCAAGCAATTTAGGTATTGGGCCAAATGGTTCTCCCCTAAAATCCTGATCTAAACCTGCAATAATTACCCTTTTCCCTTGGTCGGCAAGTTTTTGACAAACTAGTACAATATCCTCATCGTAAAATTGAGCTTCATCAATAGCAATAACCTCGGTATCCGATTCTACTGAATCCAAAATTTCTTTTGATTTAGTAATATTTATTGCGTCAACCTTAGTACCGTTATGTGAGTAAATATGCTGAACAGCATACCTATTATCAATAGTTGGTTTAAATATCTGAATCTTTTTTTTAGCAATTTGAACTCTGTGAACTCTTCTTATTAATTCTTCACTCTTCCCGCTAAACATGCTCCCACATATAACTTCAATCCAACCAGTGTTTACACCTTCACGCATTTCTTCCCTCCTCTACAGCATAAAATTAGTCAATAGTGAATAGTCGTTAGTTTAAAACTCAAAACTTTTTTCTATACAATTAAATAAATATATAAAAAGACAGAGCTAAATAAAGGCTCTGTCTTTTTATATATTTAAATTAATTCATCATTTTATTACAAATATTCTTAAATAATATCTTTTTCTCTTTCATATTTTTTATTCTTGTAATTATTCATTGAAAACTTTTTCTATTTCTTTTTTAAGACAATACTTATTTTTGAAATCATTTAAATATTTTTATGATAGTATCCTTAATTATCACTATCTTCATCGTTGGTTAAATTGTATTTTCTATTAAATCTCTCAACTCTTCCTGCAGTATCAATTATCTTTTGTTTCCCGGTAAAAAAGGGATGACAGGCAGAACATATTTCTACTTTCATATTCTTTTTAGTAGACCCGGTTTCAAAGCTGTTACCGCAAGCACAACTTATTGTTGCTTTTTCATATTTTGGATGTATATCTTTTTTCATTTTCCTCTTCCTTTAATTTCCTTTTTTTATTTTTGATAGATAAAAATCTAAAAAATTATAACATATTATTATTTTAAGGTCAAAATTTAAAACAGTATCGAGTATATAGTATTGAGTATAAAATATAGTAACAAGTAATATGTGATGAGTAATAAGTTAAATTAGTCGTTAGTGAATAGTATTTAGTAACCAAGCTAAAAATGAAAAGCGCAAAACTTAAAGCCATAGCTCAAAATTTAAAATTTGAATATATTGTTTTATCTATTGATTTTCATCTTTCTTATCTCGCATGCTATATAGCAAAAATGAAAAGATAAAGAAGTAAAAACTAAAACTTAAAATTTAGTATTGAGAGAAAAAGTTTTGAATTTTTAATTATGGTTTTTCGCTTTTCGTTTTTAGCTTTTAGCTGTATAATGATAACTAAATATTGTATTTAAAATTAACGATTAATTAGGGCTTACTGATAAAGATAATTTCTATACAATTAAACTATAATATTTTATTAAATATCCTGTTCTTTAATAGAATCTAAAAACTCTTGATTGGTTTTAGTCTTTTTTAATTTACTAATCACTAATTTTACCGCACCCAGAGATGGCTGTGAAGCCAACGCCCTTCTTAGTAACCATATTTTTTGTAATTTCTCCTTAGACAGTAATAATTCTTCTTTTCGGGTGCCTGATTTCCTAATATCGATTGCCGGAAATATTCGATTTTCAGAAAGTTCTCTATCTAACCTTAATTCCATATTACCAGTACCTTTAAATTCCTCAAATATCACATCGTCCATTCTGCTTCCTGTTTCTACTAAAGCAGTTGCAAGTATAGTCAAGCTACCTCCCTCTTCAATATTTCTCGCTGCCCCAAAAAATCTTTTTGGTAAATAAAGAGCACTTGAATCTAAACCACCAGATAGAGTTTTGCCGCTTGTTGGAATAGTTTGATTATAAGCTCGCGCTAATCTCGTAATACTATCTAATAATATTACCACGTCTTTCTTTTGCTCTACTAACCTTTTAGCTCTTTCCAAGACAATTTCCGCTACTTTTATATGATTAGTAACAGGTTGGTCAAAGGTAGAGCTTATCACTTCAGCTTTTACCGATCTTTGCATACCGGTTACTTCTTCCGGTCTTTCGTCAACTAATAAAACCATAAGATGTATCTCTGGATGATTAATTGTAATTCCATTAGCAATCTTTTCCAATAAAATTGTCTTACCTGCTTTTGGAGGAGAAACTATTAGACCTCGTTGACCTTTTCCAATTGGAGAAAATAAATCAATAATTCGTGTTGATAGTCCACTTGATTTATTTTCTAATTTAATCATTTTTTCGGGAAAAAGAGGAGTAAGGTTTTGAAAATCTATTCTTTCTTTAGATAATTCTGGATCTTCGTGGTTAACTGCTTCAATTTTTAATAAAGCGTAATATCTTTCTCCTTCTTTAGGAGGTCTAACCTGGCCTGATACAATATCACCAACGCTAAGATTGAATCTTCTTATTTGAGAAGGGGAAATATAAATGTCGTTTTCACCGGGTAGGTAGCCTGATGTTCTCAAAAAACCAAAACCTTCATTCATAATCTCCAAAATTCCCTCAGAAAACATATAACCCTTTTTCTCTGTTTCGGCCTGTAATATTTTAAAGATTAAATCCATCTTTTTTATTCTGGAAAAATTATTAATATTATATTCTTTTGCAATTTTACATAAATCATCAATCTTTTTTTCCTTTAATTCTGTTAAAAGCAAACTGCAAGACCTCCCTTTGTATAATGAAATTGGTATCTCGTATCTCGTGAATTGTATCTCGT
>Ga0268285_1000528_pt1 | contig 21826 bp, 19 predicted proteins | sample saktaG_2_FD_190144 | JGI IMG/M metagenome (GOLD analysis project Ga0268285, IMG submission 190144) | Saline water microbial communities from Sakinaw Lake, British Columbia, Canada - sak_2013_06_06_120m | ecosystem: Environmental > Aquatic > Non-marine Saline and Alkaline > Saline ... | reverse complement strand
CGAATTTTATTTTTATTGATTTAAAAGAAGATAGTGAGATTGTTTTTGAAAAATTATTAAAAAAAGGAGTAATTATAAGACCAGGAAAACCCTATGGTTGCCCAAATTTTATTCGAGTTACCATAGGGATCCTTTATGAAAATCAAAAATTTATAAAAAGTTTAATAGAAGTACTTAATCTTAATTGAAAGGAAACGATATGAAAAAACTACTGACCGGAAATGAAGCCATTGCTGAAGGAATTATTGAATCAGGAGTAGAAGTAGTCTGCGGATATCCCGGAACACCTTCTACAGAGGTCATAATAAATCTTATACCAAAAGCCAAGGATTTAGATATTCGTGTTGATTGGGATATTAATGAAAAGGTTGCTCTTGAAATTGCAGCTGGTGCAGCATGGGCAGGCAAAAAAGCAATTGTAACCATGAAAATGTCAGGAGTAAATGTTGCTGCAGATTCTTTGTGTTCTATTGCTTATAGTGGCTTTACAGGCAGTATGGTTGTTTATGTAGCTGATGATCCGGGAACATCTGCTGGAATGACCGAACAAGACTCTAGACACTATGCAAGGCTCATGATTATGCCGATGTTAGATGCTTCCAACCAACAGGAAGCTTTAGATTTTACAAAAAATGCTTTTAATCTTTCCAAAAAAATTGGAGGGCCTCTATTTTTAAGATTAACCTCGGATGTAGCTCATGCTGCTTCAGATGTTCAATTTGAAGAGAATATTTCTAAAGATAAAGATAATCCTTTTTTTAAACGGGATGTTGCCAAATATTCTAAAGCAAAAGCATCATTTTGTATGAATCAACATCAAGAAGCCCTTAATCGTTTGGAAAAAGCAAGGGATATTGTTGATTCGGAATTAGAAATTGATAAGGTTCGTTATGGAGGAAAATCAGGAGTCATTGTATCAGGTTCTCCTTGGATGAATTTACAAGAAGCAATCAGTGAATATAATTTGGATATATCCTGGTTGAAACTTGGAATGGTTTATCCATTCTCTCAAGAAAAGATTCTAAGCTTTTTAGATAAAATGGATAAAATATTAATTTTGGAAGAGTTGGACCCGTTTATAGAAGAAGAAACACTAAAAATTATCGGTCAATATGGGAAAAAAATTAAAGTCATGGGAAAATTTGATAATACACTTCCAAAAATAGGAAATTATTCTTTCAGTATAATTAAAAAAGCCTTAGAAACTTTTTTAGGAATTAAATTAGGAAGCGAAATGTCTAAAGAAATTGTAGAAAAAGCTAAAAGCCTTGAAGTTTCTCGACCAAGCTCTTTTTGTACCGGTTGTCCTCATCGAGGAACCTATTATGCTTTAAACCAAGCAATAAAACAATTAAAATACAAAAAGGAAGATATTATTGTCAGTGGGGACATTGGGTGTAGTTTTTTAGGAGCCAATCCACCCTTTAATAGTTGCTGGTCAGAAGTGGCTATGGGAGCTAGTATTGGTATTGCTCAAGGATTAAAATTAACAGGAATCAAAAAACCAATCATTGCCACTTTGGGTGATGGAACTTTTTTTCATTCTGGAATAGCCCCTTTAATCAATGCAGTTTATCATAATATCCCCTTAACTGTTATTATTTTAGATAATGGATGGACTGCACAAACAGGTTTTGAAGAAAACCCAGGAACGGTTGACTTATATGAAGGTAAAAAAAATAAAAAGATTGAATTAATTGATGTAGTGAAAGCTTGTGGAGTGAAAAATGTTTTTCTTACTGACCCTTACCAATATAAAGATACGTTAGAAGTTTTAAAAGAAGCTATAAAGTACAAAGGGGTTTCAGTAGTTATTTCTCGCAGAGAATGTGCTCTTCAGGCGAGTAAAAGAAAAGTAAGTCTACCCAAATATACAGTCAATATTGAAAAATGTATAGGTTGTAGGAAGTGCATTAAAGAATTGGCTTGTCCAGCTATGAGTTTTAGTTTTTCTAAGGAAAATAAAAAAGGGGTTATGCAAATTACATCTGCCTGTTTTGGTTGCGGGCTATGTAAAAATATATGTCCGACAGGGGCGATTGAGGTGATAGCGGATGAAGACTGATTTTTATTTTGTAGGTTTAGGGGGGCAAGGAATTATTAAATTATCAGAAATAATCGCTCATTATGGAATGGAAATTGGCGAAAAAGTTAAGTTCTATAAAGAAGTTGGTTTAGCACAAAGAGGGGGTTCAGCTCATGGAGAAGTAAGAATTGGGGATGTTTTTGGATCAAGGATACCCCCATTTTCAGCAGATGTAATGGTAGGAATGGAATTTTCAGAAACCCTAAAGGCAATTGAATTTTTAAAACCCGGAGGAGTTGTAATTTTAAACGATCATAAGATTTATCCAATTGACATGATGTCCGAAACAGAAAAATATCCTAAAGATGAAGATATAATTAATTTGTTAAATAGGCAAAAAGTTAAATTAATACAGATAAAAGCTGCGGAAATTGCAGAAGAAATAAAATTCCCTAAGGCTGAAAATATTATTTTACTTGGGGTTTTGGCTGAAATTATTTCTTTAGATAAAGTTGTTTTAATAAAAGTATTAAAACAACATGTCCCTGGTAGATTCATTGAACAGAATCTAATAGCTTTTGATAAGGGTGTAGATATAGCAAAAAATAGTGTAGTTAAGTAGTAAAAATACTTATTTTAATATAATAAATTAGATTGTAAAAAACCATGAGGTAAAAAGTGTTAAAAAACTTTAGAATATTAACCATTAATCCAGGGTCAACTTCTACTGTAGTTGCCGTTTTTAGAAATGAAGAATTGCAGATTCAATGTAATTTATCACATTCTACGCTGGAATTATCTTCATATGATAAAATTAGCGATCAATATGAATTTCGTTCCCAAGTTGTATTGGATTTTCTTAAAAATAATAATATAAAGCTAAATAGTTTTGATGCGATAGTAGGAAGAGGAGGAGAAATAAAACCCATAAAAAGTGGAACTTACCGAATTAACGAGCTAATGATAGAGGATTTAAGAGAAAGACCAAGAGTAGAACACGCCTCTAATTTAGGGGCAATTATTGCCTATGAATTAGCTCAAAAGATTAATAAACCTGCTTTTATAGTTGATGGGATTTCTGTTGATGAATTTGAACCGCTAGCCAGAATTTCTGGAATACCAGAAATTGAAAGAGAAAGTTTAACTCATGCACTTAGCTTAAAAGCTGCAGCAAGAAGAGCTGCAAGAGAGTTAAATAAGAATTATCAAGATCTTAATCTAATTGTGATCCATCTAGGAGGAGGGATATCAGTTAGCGCTCATTACAAAGGAAGATTAATCGATTCAAATTGTGCTACTACAGATGGACCTTTTTCTCCGGAAAGATCCGGTAGTTTACCAGCTAGACAATTAGTGAAAATGTGTTATTCTGGCAAATACAGCGAAGAGGAAATGTTAAAAAAAATTAATGGGCGAGGAGGTTTAGTGGCTTATCTCGGAACAAATAATACTCTAGAAATAGAAGAACGGATAAGTAATGGAGATAAAAAAGCCGAGTTAATTTATAAGGCAATGGCCTATCAAATTGCTAAGGAAATTGGAGGAAAAGCTGCCGTACTAAAAGGAGAGGTAGATGCTATTGTTTTCACCGGAAATTTATTGAGAGGTAAAGGTGCATTAGGGAATACATTTTTAGATTGGATAAAAGAAAGAGTTCAATTCGTTGCCCCTATTATTGTTTATCCAGGGAGTGATGAATTAAAAGCAATGGCTCGGGGAGCAATCAGAGTATTGCGAGGAACAGAAAAGGCGGAAGAGTATTCATAGTCTGGATAAATTTATAATTTAAAAAGAAGGAGGGTAGAATAATAATCTCATTTGGAGAAATTTTAAAAAAAGCAAAAAGTTTAGGCAGGAAAATAATTTCAGTAGCAGCTGCAGGAGATATTGATGTTTTGAAATCTATAAAACGGGCAAGCTTGGAAGGATTAGTAGAAGGAATTTTGATAGGAGATAAAAAATTAATTATTCAAATCGCCACTGAAAATAACATTAATCTAAAAAATTATGAGATAGTAGATGAGCCTGATTATATTAAATCAGCAAGAGTGGCAGTAGAATTAGTTAGGAATAAAAAAGCTGATATTTTAATGAAAGGAATGGTTAGTACCGCAATTTTTTTACAAGCAGTTTTAGATAAGGAAATTGGTTTAAGAACTAATAGAATATTAAGCCATGCTTATATTTTGGAAATAAAGGGGTATAATCGTTTACTAATTTCTACCGATGGAACGATGACTATTCAACCCAATTTAATTCAAAAAGCACAGATTATTCAAAATACAATTGATTTTTGTCATTGTTTAGGAATTATAAATCCAAAAGTAGCAGTTCTTGCAGCTATTGAATTAGTAAATCCTGATATGCCGGCCACAATTGATGCTGCTTGTTTAGCAAAAATGAGTGAACGAGGTCAAATCAAAGGCGGAATCGTTGACGGACCTTTGGCTTTTGATAACGCAATATCTAAAGAAGCAGCGCTACATAAAAAAATATTTAGCCCGGTATCAGGAGAAGTTGACATCATTCTTTCTCCCTGTATTGAAGCAGCAAATATATTTTCAAAAGGGATGGTATTTTTAAGCCAAGCTATTCCAGCGGGAATTGTATTAGGCGCAAAAGCACCGATAGTTTTAGTTTCTCGAGCGGATAGTGCTAGATCTAAACTTTATTCCATTGCTTTGGGAGTATTAGCATGCATGAAAAACGAAGTTAGCAGCTAAAAAAGATTATTTATTATTAGAAGGAGGTGGTTTTGTTGGAGAAAGAGCAATTTGATGTTATTGGTAAAAGGTTTGATATTAAAAATATAGGAAAAGTAAACGGTGAGGAAGTTTATTCTTGTGATGTAAATATTCCCGGTCAATTATATGCGGTAGTTCTGCGCAGTCCTTACCCTCATGCTGAGATTAAAAAAATCGATTACACCGAAGCAGAAAAGATGGGGGCTATTTGTATTGGCCCTGATGATGTGCCGGATACTTTGTATAATGAACGAATAGTAAGTATTCCCGATAAAACCTATCGTGACAGAACGGTTTTACCTAAGGACAAAGTTCGCCATGTAGGAGAGGCTATTGCTGCTTGTGCCGCAGAAACAGAAGAGAAGGCTTTCGCTGCTCTCAAAAAAATAAAAGTAGAGTGGGGTAAGAAATGGGAACCGGTGGTAACCCTTGATGATGCTATGGATTCAAAAGCTCCCGCAATATATGACCATGTATATTTAGGAGAAAAAAAAGTAGATGTAAAAAATAATCTTGCCTGTGAACGAAATATTGCAGTGGGTGATGTAGAAGAAGGATTCAAAGAAGCGAATATCGTTGTAGATGAAACCTTTTCGGTTCAAAGAGTCTATCGCATGCAAATGGAGACAAAATCAGAAGTGTGCATGCCGGAACCTAACAGAGGCATCACTCTCTGGACGACGACCCAGGGGATTCACAATGTACGCATTCTCTTAGGCCAGATATTTGGTCTTCCCTTAAGCAGAATTAATGTAAAAAGAATGACTTTATGGGGTTCATTCGGGTCTACTACCGGCAAGGTATTATGGTTAACAAGAAGCGTATCTACCGTTTAATGAAAGAAAATGGTCTTTTGGTGACCAAGATAAACAAATATAAGGCTAAAAGAAAGATTTCTCGTCCCAAGCCGAAAGCGGTCTATCCCAACCATATCTGGGGAACGGATATGACCAAAATTAAGATCGGTTGCTGGGACTGGTACTATCTGGTCATCGTCCTGGATTGGTATAGCAAGGAGATCATCGGCTATGGCCTATCGCTACAATCCAAAAGCAAGGATTGGCAGGAAGCCTTACACCAGGCAGTCCAGAAGCGTTTTCCCAAAGACATCAAAGATAGCCTCGTAAGCACGCTTTATCTGGTCTCTGATAATGGTTGCCAACCGACTTCGCTTTCCTATATGCAGGCCTGTTCTACCCTGGGGATTAAGCAGATCTTTACCAGCTGGTCCAATCCCAAAGGAAATGCCGATACCGAAAGAGTGATCAGGACCTTAAAGGAAGATTTGGTTTGGCCTTATGATTGGGATAATCCTTTTGATTTTCAAAGAGCATTAGATAAATGGGTAGGTAACTACAATCATGATTTTCCTCACCAGGCTTTAGGTTATCGTACCCCTTGCGAATATTATCAAAAATATGGTAAAAATAAAGAGCAAGTACTAACTTAAAATATGTGTGCTTAATAGGGAGCATTACACACTTTTGAAATGTAAATCATCAAGAAAATAGTACACTTTTGATTTGTAGATATGCAAAAGTTTGACACAGACAAATTTATAAAAAAATGTTGATTTTTTTAATTAAATATTGTATTATAAATACATAAATAATGGGAAAGGGATTTCCGTAATATGGAAAAAGAAATATTGAAAAACGAAAAAATAAAGTCTATAGAAAAAGCCTTAGATCTATTGGAGCTACTTTCGGATAATAAAAAAGAAATGGGAATAACTGAAATAGGTAAAGAATTGCATATGGGATTTAGTACAATACATCGAATATTAACTACTCTTAAATATCGTGGTTATATTGTTCAAAACCAACAAACATCCAAGTATATGCTTGGGACTAAATTATTTATTCTTGGTTGTAAAGTTCAAAACACAACAAATTTAATAAAGGTGGTAACACCATTTCTTCAAAGATTATCCCAAAACACTAATGAAACTATTAATTTTGCAATTTTAGAAGGTAGAGAAGTAACATATCTATTTAAAATTGAAAGCAAAGAAATGTTAAAAGCTGGTATTGAACTAGGTACAAAAGTAGCAGCTCATTGCACTTCGTTAGGTAAAGTTTTGTTAGCTTTTCTTCCTGAACAGGAATTTATGATGCTTTATCCTGATAATAATAAAAAATTACCAACTTTTACTCCTAATTCAATCTCTTCAGTAGAAGAATTAAAGAAATGTTTGAAAAAAATTAAAAAACAGGGGTATGCGATTGATGAAGAAGAATTTAAAAGTGGCGTTAATTGTTTAGGGGTACCTATAATAAATAATGAAGGTAAAGCAATTGCTGCTATTAGTATTTCAGGTCCGGTATCACGTTTTAGTTTGTTTGAAATGGAAAAAGTCAAAAGCATGCTAATAGCCCTCTCGCAAGATATTTCAAAACAGTTATTAAATAATATGTAATTTATATGCAAATTTTTAAATATTGTTTTAGTGGTAAAAATAGTCTTTATTTTTATGTGGATCATTTTTAAAAAGAGAAGATAAACTTAAAATAGTTAATTTTATATATAATGAAGATGGCTTTTTAATTAAGGGAGCCATTGATCAAGTAGCTAATGAGTTACAAGTTTCAGGTTATACTATTTATTTAGATAATCTAAAGGCTAAAAAAAGAGAAATTAGCTAAATATTTCATACAATTTTTTGCTAATCGAATTACTTAAATATCTGCTTTAGCTTTATAGAAAATTGTTAAAATTAATGTTTTTTTTATTAATGATGTGTTATTTTGTTATTGTAATTATTTATGGAGTTAGGATAGTAAACATTATAACTTCTCAGGTTTCACTAGCAATGCATATACCGATATATATAGCACAAATCTATCACTTCCAATAGGTGGCTTTTTAAATGTTTATAGAGGCCTTGATATTATTTTTAAGTTAAATAATAAAATGCTACCTAATTTACAGAAAATTGTTGTTAATACAGAATTTGAAATAGCTTAAATTATTGTAAGGGAGCTTTATGTGAAGAGTGCTGAAGAAGCTTGAATTATTAAAAGAATGGGATATTAATATGACTATTTCTTGAAGCTACATAATACTTTATGATAAATGGGCTGTTAGGTGGGTATAAAAGGATGGGAACAATTCTTAATTCTAAATATTAATTGTAATAAAAGGAGGAATATAATATACATAATTTTTACCCATAACTTGTTTAAATAAAGAGATTGTTTTAAAAAGGTATTGCTTTTTTAGATTTTGAATTAGATATACAATTTCAGAAATTTTTACTTAAATGTATTACAAGTTTTTTTACAAATTGAAATATTGATATTTAGTAAACTTATAGAAAACCAAGAGGGAAATTAATACTATTGCGGTGTAAAAAGATTAAAAATTTGTTTTATGGAAACATTTGCCTGTTAAAAGAGGTGTATAAATACAAACAAAACTGTAAAGGATAATAATTTATGTGAATTATAATATTGTGAAGGGCTACGTGCACTACTAATGCAAGTGTAGTCATTGAGAGGTGGGTTATTAATTATAGCCAGAGATCTAATATTGTGATACTTTCATAAAGAAACAGGGAGAAACAAGGAACATAAATCTGTTCCCATTGTTAAGAGATGCTTATCTATTTGACAAATAAGTATTATGTCAATATTTAAAAGGTGCAAGCAAAAACCTGTAGCATTTATAAATAAGTAAGATGGTGAGTATGGAAACAAAATTATTAGAAGTAAAGAATCTAACTGTAGAATTTAAAACTGTTGAAGGAACTATTACCGCCGTTAATAAAATAAGCCTATATATGTATCAAGGAGAAACACTTGGAATAGTAGGAGAAAGTGGCTGCGGTAAGAGTGTATCGGCTTTATCTATTATGGGGCTCATACCAAACCCTCCAGGTAAAATAGTAGGCGGGGAAATTAATTTATTAGGTAAAAATTTGTTAAATTGTTCTAAAAATGAGATTAGGTCAATCAGAGGAAATAAAATTTCAATGATCTTTCAAGAGCCTATGACATCTCTGAATCCTATTCTTACTTGTGGATTTCAAATTGCAGAGCCTTTAATGATACATAAAGCTCTTACAAAAAAAGAAGCAATGGAAAAAGCTGTTGAATTACTTAAATCAGTTGAAATAGCGTTACCTGAACAAAGAGCAAAGGAATACCCACACCAACTATCCGGTGGGATGAGGCAAAGGGTAATGATAGCCATAGCATTAGCCTGTAAGCCCCAACTATTAATAGCTGATGAGCCAACTACATCTCTTGATGTTACAATACAAGCTCAAATAATAGAATTAATGAAGCACCTAAAGAACGAAATTGGTACGGGTATTATTATGATAACCCATGATTTAGCAGTAGTAGCTGGAATGTGTGAAAGGATAATTATTATGTATGCCGGCCAGGTAGTTGAAGAGGCTACGACGGCAGAATTATTTAAAAACCCTCTACACCCATATACTATTGGACTTTTAAAATCAATACCTAAAATTACTCCGCGGAAAGTTAGATTATGTGCTATTAATGGCACAGTTCCCGCCTTAAACCACTTGCCAACAGGGTGTAACTTTTACCCAAGATGTACAAATGCTATTGATGTTTGTAAAAAAAACAAGCCGGAATTATTTTATAGAGGTAGGAAACATTACGTTAGATGCTGGCTATTTAAGAACTCTTGAACTTGAAGGAGAAAAATCTTTGGATAACAAAGTTTTAATTAGAATTAAGAATTTAAAGAAATACTTTGATGTTGAGAAAGGTGGATTTCGGATATATGGTAGTAAAGTCAGAGCTGTAGATGATGTAAGTTTTAATATTAATAATGGGGAGACATTTGGTCTAGTAGGTGAAAGTGGGTGTGGCAAGAGTACCTTGGGTAGATTAATTATAAAGCTCTTGGAACCAACCTCCGGTCATGTACTTTTTCAAAATACTGATATCACTACTACTTCAAAACCTGAAATCAAAAAGTTGAGAAAAAAAATTAACATAATTTTTCAAGATCCATCATCATCATTGAACCCAAGGAAAATTATACAGGAGATATTAATGGAGCCTTTTATAATTCATAAAATTTTTACTAGAAAGGAAAGGGAACAAAAGATTAAAAATTTATTAGATGTTGTAGGACTTGCATCATACTTTTTAAAAAGATATCCTCACGAACTATCGGGAGGGCAAAAGCAGCGCGTAGGCATAGCTAGAGCATTAGCAATTAACCCAGAATTCATCGTTTGTGATGAGCCTGTCTCTTCTTTAGATGTATCTATTCAAGCACAGATTATCAATTTATTAGAAGATCTTCAAAAGGAGTTTTCATTAACTTATTTATTTATATCACACAACCTCAATGTGGTATACCAGATAAGTAACAAAATTGCAGTTATGTATTTAGGAAAGATAGTAGAGATTGCAAATTCCGTGGAACTCTATTCAAATCCCCTTCACCCATACACTAAAGCTTTACTGGCTGCAATTCCACAAATTAACTCAAAAGCACAGAACCAACGTTTAATATTAAAAGGTAATGTAGGGGATCCAGTCAACCCTCCATCAGGTTGCAGGTTTCATACAAGGTGCCATAAATCCTTTAATAGATGTAAAGTATATGAGCCTACAATGTCCATATTAAATGAAAATCACTTTGTGGCATGTCATTTATATTCCAATTGTGGAGGGACCATACATTCTTAAAAGATTAATGAAAGTTTCTTAAAGGAGGTGGTATTTATGAATGCTTGAAAAGATTAATGAAAGTTTCTTAAAGGAGGTGGTATTTATAAAAGTTTGAAGGAAAATGGTGAATTATGATTTGAAATTAAAAAAAATTAGGAGGAAAAATTAAAATGTTAAAGAAGATTGTCTTACCAATGTTTTTTACGATTATTATATTTATGTTATTAGTTTTTAGCGGGAATGCAGAAACAAGGCCAAACCAGGTAATCATAGCTTTAGACCCCGATTATGAAACATTTGATCCGGGGCGTGCTTACGAAATGTTCTCTCAGGCAGTTACCAACGGATTATATGATAACTTGGTTAAATTTATAAGTGGTAAGGTTGAACCTGTAAACCATTTGGTAGAAAGCTATGAAGTGTCCTCTGATGGCAAAGCATTTACTTTTAAGCTAAGATCAGAAGTTAAGTTCACTAGCGGTAATAATCTTACTTCGAAAGATGTAAAATGGAGTTTTGACAGAGTAAAAAACTTAAAAGCTAATCCTTCATTTTTAGCAGATAACATTGATAAAGTAGAAATTCTTGACGAAAAAACTGTACGCGTTTATCTACACGAACCAGATGGAGCTTTTTTATACAAACTTACCAACTCAGCATTTGCAATTTTAGACAGTGAGGTGGTGAAATCACATGGAGGTATATCGGATGTAAATGCTGCAACAGCTGATACAGCTGGTATGTGGTTAACCCAAAATTCTGCTGGCTCTGGGCCGTATATTTTAAGAAAGTATACTCCTGATGTAGAAGTAGTATTAGAGAGAAACGATAATTACTGGAAGGGAGCCGCAGCTGTAGAAAAAGTAATTTTTAAGGATATGCCAGACTCAAATACACAGATGTTTATGCTTCAAAAAGGAGATATTGACATAGCATATAGTTTAAATGCGGACCAAATTATGCAACTTAAGGGCAAAGAAGGAGTGGAGATTTTATCATTTCAGACATTATCACTGTCCTTCTTACTAATGAACGAAGATCCTAAAATAGGTGGGCCCATGGCCAATAAAGATGTACAGAATGCTGTCAGATATGCCTTGGATTATAAGGGTATTCAGACAATTGTTGGCGAAGGTGCAATCACTCCTATCTCAATAATTCAGGTAGGATTCTTAGGAGCATTACCCCCTAGAGATCCAGAGTATACAAACATAGAAAAGGCTAAGGAATTACTTGTTAAGGCCGGTTACTCCAATGGATTTAGCGTAACTTTGGATACAGTTACTCATGCTACTGCTGGAGTAAAGTGGGTTACTTTAGCCCAAAAAGTGAAGGAAGATTTAAGTAGAGTAGGTATTGATGTCCAAATAAAGACTATGCAAACAACTGTAGGTTACGAGGAGTACAGAAATGGGAGACAAGGTTTTGCTATAAATGCATGGGGGCCCGACTATATTGATTCTAACAACCAGCTCGCATTTTTACCCGGTGAGATGGTTGGATTAAGAGCTAATTGGAAAGCTGATGCAAATCCCAAACTTGTCCAATTAGGGAAAGCTGCATTAATAGAGAGTGATGATACAATCCGTGCAGCAATAATTGAAGAGATACAGGAAATAATGGCAGAAGACAGCCCTTTTGCAACATTGGTGCAGTATCCAAAACAAATTGCTTTTAAAAAGGGGTTGAAGGGTGTAGAATATACAGATTGTTATAAGATCGAAGTATATAGTTTTTTGTGGTAACCTAAGTAATATTGGGTGTGAATATAATAATTTGCACCCAATATTCCAATGATTGTTAATGCTACCAAGGTTATACCATAAATAGTTTGTCATTGAATTTCAGGTCTCATAGTTTTGCATTACAAGGGGGGGTAATTTGAACTTAGTAAAGTATATAACTAGGAGAATTCTATTTCTATTAATACTTATAATTGGAGTGGCCACAATGGTTTTTATCCTATCGCATATGGTACCGAGTGATCCTGTTGTTGCCAATTTAAGTCAGCGGAATATGAGTAATCCTGAGTTAGTTGAGATATTTAGAAATAAATGGGGGTTAGACAAACCTCTGTATGTACAATATTTATTACATATAAAATCTCTCCTAAAGGGAGATTTAGGCGTATCAATAAGGACCAACCGACCGATAATTGCCGACATTTCCCAGTACTTGCCTGCAACAATTGAACTTGCATTTTTCTCTATGATTATTGCATCAATCTTTGGCATTTTATTCGGTATAATATCCGCAACGAAACGAAACAGCGCAATTGACCAGATACTTAGAACAATCTCAGTCGTCGGTGTCTCTATACCAAGCTTTTGGTTTGCTTTAATCATGTTATTTGTATTTTACTATAAATTAGGCTGGCTTCCTGGACCTGGAAGAATAAATTCTTTCATTGAATTTCCGGCTTCAATTATAAATTTTTACGTGTTTGGATCAATACTGCAGGGTAATTGGGTAGTAGCGGCAGACAGTTTTAAACATCTTATACTTCCCAGTATAGTGCTAGGGGCTTTTAGTATGGGCTTAATAGCAAGAACAACAAGGTCGAATCTTCTAGAAGTAATATCAACAGACTATATAAGGACTGCTAGAGCTAAAGGCTTATCTGAAGGACTAATAATAGTGCGACATGCTTTAGGAAATGCATTAATTCCAGTGATTACAGTAATCGGAATAGGGCTGTCTAATCTACTTGGGGGTATGGTCTTGGTTGAAACTATTTTTGCATGGCCAGGTATTGGGCAGTATGCATTTCAGTCAGTAATTACTCTTGATTTCCCTGCAATCACAGCTGTCGCCCTTCTCATTGCAATAAATTACTTATTTGTTAACTTAGTTATTGATATTTTATATGGAGTAATAGATCCGAGAGTGAGATTTAGTTAATGAAAATATCAGATGTGAATATAAATACCGATAATAGACATGGTATAGTGGGTGCTTTTTTTAAGCTTTTATATAATCTGAAAAAACTGTTTAGGACTAATTTAATTTTTGGATTAGGTATCACAATATGTGTTGCATGGATTATAGTCGCTCTTTTTGCATATTTAATTATACCTTATGATCCTATCTCACAGAACATAGAGCATAGATTTGAGTCACCGAATAGTATGCACTGGTTTGGTACCGACAGTTTTGGTAGAGATGTGCTGAGTCGTGTTATTGTAGGAAGTCGGATATCTATTTTAGCCGGACTTTTAACAGTTTTTATATCTGCTGTAATAGGGGTACTGTTTGGGGGATTAGCAGGTTTTGTGGGAGGAATTGTTGATGATATAATGATGAGAACTTCCGAAATGTTTTCAGCATTTCCCGCTATTATACTTGCAATGACCATTACAGCTGCTCTAGGACCTAGTTTGTTTAATACACTAATTGCCTTGATCATAACTGCTTGGCCTAGATATGCAAGAGTAATGCGAAGTATGACAATATCAATTAAAGAAAATGAATACATAGAGGCTGCTAAGGCTTTAGGAGCATCTAATACAAGAATATTGTTGAAAGAGATTCTACCAAATAGTCTAGGTTCTGTTTTAATTGTGGCTACTCTGGATATTGGTAATCAAATTTTGAATTTTTCTGGCTTAAGCTTTTTAGGACTTGGATCCCCACCTCCAACCCCTGAATGGGGTTCAATGGTTGCTGATGCCATAGCTAATTTTTATTATTGGTGGATTGGTACATTTCCAGGGTTAGCGATTCTAACTATGGGTTTAGGAGCAAATTTTATAGGTGATGGGGTAAGAGATTACTTAGACCCTAAGCTTAGAAAAGAATTTTAACAAGATAAGGAGGATGAAATGATAAATTATGATAATAGAATATCAAGAGTTAGAAAAATAATGGAGGAAAACAGGATAGATGCCTTATTTCTTCCACCATCAGGTGATGCAGAATACTTAACTGGCATAAGGAGGCAGCGACCCCAGCCAACTCATACGCATATGGATGGGGATTGGTTGAACGGTACATTTATTACATGCGATAGGGCAATATATGTAGTTTCTAAAATGTCAAAGGACTATATAACTAGTCAGGTATCCGGTAAAAGCTTTATTAAAGATATTATAGTTTTGGAAGAAGGTAGGGATTGCTTTGTATATGTCAAGGATATTATAAGTAATCTCAACCTGGAAATAGCTAAAATTGCTGTACCTAAAACAGCGATGGCGAAAACATTGGTTAATTTTAAAAAGGTTTTACCCGAAATTCAATTTAATTGCACAGAAAGTTTTACCCGTCAGATGAGGATGATCAAGGAAAAAGAAGAAATTAAAATAATGTGTAAGGCAACTAAAATCACAGATGAAATCTTTGAGAAAGTTGTAAAAAAAATAAAACTGGGCATGACCGAGATCGAAATAGCAAGAGAAATTGACTACCAAGTGCTGCTGAGAGGTGCAGAAGGGACATCATTTAATACAGATATTATGGTGAAAGGCCCAAATGTGAAAGAGACTGGAGGCTCAGGCTTTGCAGTCCTAGGTGCGGGATGCAACGTAGCTTTCGATTTTGGTATTATTCTTGATGGGTATTGTTCTGATTTTGGTAGGACTATATATTTAGGAGAACCAAGTGATAAGCTAAAAAAAGTTCACAAATTAGTTATGGAAGCTCAAAAAGCTGCAATTGAAGCGATGATTCCAAATAAGATTACCGCTGAACAGTTAGACAAACTCGCTAGAGACATAATTGCAGATGGAGGTTACACAAAAGAATTTTACCATAGATTGGGTCATGGTATTGGAATTGATGTTCATGAATATCCGTATCTAAGCATAGGATACAGCAATTTACTTCAGGAAAACATGACTTTTACAGTAGAGCCAAGCGTAGTAATTCCGGGAGAGTTTAGGATTAGAGTAGAAGATGTAGTCCTTGTTACTCCAAGTGGAGGAAAATGTTTAAATAATGTAACTAAAGATTTGATCGTGATAGAGTAATATTGCAGTAAATTTGTGTTTATGTACTTTTTTTAAACTTTTATATAAGATTGTGAATATCGCTTGTACCAGAGATAGCTCACCTACCTGTTAGTTGCACCTTAAAAAGGGACTCCTTAAAAGTTAAAAATATAGTATTTTTATAGCTATTTAAATATAAACCTTAGGTATTTATTAAGCCGCATAAAACTCCAGACTCCTATCTGGAGATGTAGCGGCCGACTGAAGGGTTCAAGTTCGTTTTTGCTTGTAGCCAAAAGATGCTCCCGACTCCCGTTGGGGGGGGGTCACTATTAAAAAATAATACATATTTATATTTGTTATCTTATTATACAAGGGGGTTAAATATGATTATAGATTCTCATCTGCATGTTTTAAAAGAAAGTAATTTTGATAAAATTACGGAAGAAAAGCTTGGACATGTCCATCCAAGGGAAGATACGCCTATTGACTCATTAGTCAATTGGTTGAAAAGCATCGGAGTTACTAAAGCAGTACTAATGGGACAGGATATGAGTAGGATTTGGAATTCCTCTTGTGGAGAAGATTATGTATTAGAATGTGTTAGAAAATATCCTAAGCTGTTTATTGCTCTTGCTAGCGTTGAACCAATTAATAGAGGAGGGCGATTTAATAAATTAGGGTTAAGATATTTTGAAAAAGCAGTAAAAGAATATGATTTTAAGGGAATTCTATTTACACCACCTTATGGTCAATATTCTTCGGATGATCCTCAAGTATACCCTTTTTACGAGAAAGCTGTAGAATTAGGAGTGGTAGTACAATTCCATCATTGTGCACATCCTGGTTCAATATCGATGGCTCCCTTTAAATATATAAATCCTCAATCACTAAATAATGTTTTAATAGATTTTCCGAGAATGAAGGTTGTAGCTGAACATTTAAATTACCCATGGTATGATGAACTTTTTTTTATGATGAAAGCTTGCCCAAATTTATATGCAGATCTTGCAATGACTTATGATCGACCAATAACCTTGACTTGGAACTTAATTAAAGCAAAAGAAATGGGTGTAATTAATAAAATTATGTATGCTTCTGATTATTGGGTTGCCGGCTCTGGAGTTTTTTCAGAAAAACCAGAAGAAGATATGAAAAGATGGATTAAACTTATTAGAACCGGATTAAATAAAATTGCAAGTAAATCTGGTTGGCCAACTTTCACCAAGGAAGAAATAGATGGTATTCTTTATAAGAATGCTGCTAAATTATATGGGATCAATCTACTTTCTAAAGAAAATTGAGTTAGACAAAACTACTTTATTTTATGTAAGACGAAGTGAATATAAAAATATTTATTAAGCGATGATATGATGATATTTGGTTATCACTTTTTATAAGAATATCCATTATATTATGGTTAAAATAATAAAATAAATTTAAAGTATGAAGGAAAAACAAAAAAATGGCTGCAGGCTATAATAATAAAATATTAAAAATTAATCTTAGTAATCTAACTTATACTGTTGAAAAAAAAGATAAATATTTTTATAGAACTTTTATGGGGGGTAGCGCATTAGCATCGTATTTTTTATTAACTGAAATGAAAAAAGGAATAAATCCATTAGGTCCAGATAATATATTAGTTTTAACAACCTCAGTACTTACAGGAACACCAATACCTGGTGCAAATCGCTGTACAGTTGCTTCTAAATCTCCTCTGAGTAGCGGATTTGCAGAAGCTGAATCCGGTGGGTATTTCGCGGTTGAGTTTAAAAGAACAGGATTTGACGCTATTATAATTAAAGGTAAATCATCTAGACCTGTATATATTTGGATTACAGGCGAGAAGGTAGAATTTAAAGATGCTGTTCATCTTTGGGGTCATGATTCGGGATATGCTCAACATAAGATTACTGAAGAATTACAGGATGATAAAATTAGGGTATTATCCATAGGCCAGGGAGGAGAAAATCAGGTTCGTTATGCTTGTTTAATTTCCGATCTTCGTCATGCTAATGGTCGTAGTGGTTTAGGGGCTGTATTTGGTTCAAAAAATCTTAAAGCCATTGCAGTAAGGGGTAAAAACAAATTGGAGTTTTATGATAAAGATAGACTAAAAGAATTAGGCAAATTTTTTTCAAATAAACGCAAATCTCATCCAGTTTGTGAAGTATTGTCAGAAGGAGGCACCTTGCTTTGGGATATGGAGGACCTAAATAAAGATGGAATTTTACCTACAAAAAATTTTCACGGCGGCTCTTTCGATAATGTACAGGGAATAACATTCGAACAATTGAAAAATAAAATTTTAATAGGCCGTGAAACTTGTTACGCCTGTCCCATTCGATGTAAGCAAGTTTGTTCTGGTGGTAAATATAATATTGATCCGATTTATGGTGGACCTCAGTATGAAACTACTGGGGCATTTGGATCAAACCTATTAATCGATGATATTGAAGTGATTGGTAAGGCTCATGAACTTTGTAATAAATATACTCTTGATTCTATAGATACTGGTATGACTATTGCTTTCGCTATGGAATGTTACGAAAATGGAATTATTACTAAAGCTGATACTGATGGTATAGATTTATGTTTTGGTAATGGTAATGCGGCATTGCAAATGATTACCAAAATTGCGTTTAAAGATGGATTTGGAGCAGTTTTAGCTGAGGGAAGCTGGAGAGCGTCTAAAAAAATTGGAAAAGGATCAGAAAAATTTGCTTTAACTGTTAAAAAACAAAGTTTTGCACTGCATGAACCTCGAGGTAAAAATAATATAGCTTTTGCTTATGCTACATCCCCTACAGGGGCAGATCATATTGAAGCTGCTCATGATATGCCTTTTCAGGAAGATGGATGGGCTGTAGGAGATTTGTATCCTATAGGGATTTTAAAAGGAATTCCAGCAAGAGATTTAAGCCCTTACAAAGTAAGATGGTATGTATATAATCAACATATTTATAGTTTGCTTAATACGCTTTGTCTTTGCTATTTTACAGCAGGTCCAGCAAGATTATTTAGTTTAAAGCAAGTTGTAGAAATGGTTCAAAGCGCAACTGGTTGGGAAACTAGCTTATTTGAACTTATGTTAGTTGGAGAAAGGACAACAACTTTAGCTCGAATGTTTTTAGCTAGAGAAGGCTTTAGAAGAGAAGATGATATTCTTCCTGACAGACTTTTTCAACCTTTGGAAAGTGGTCTTTTAAAAGGTATAAAGTTAGATAGGGGGAAATTTGAAAAGGCTTTAGATTATTATTATGAGATGATGGGTTGGGATATTGATACCGGCATGCCCAGAGATGCAAGACTTTACCAGCTTAATGTTGCAGATCTTTCTCAATTTTAGTACTAATAATGGCATGTTTCTATCATCCCTTGGTTTTTAAATAAGAGTGTTAGTTTAGCAGTGAGAATTTTTCATGAGATTTATGCTAAACAGCAATAAGAATAGCTATTAGATAAAAACTTTGAAAAATTTAAAGTAAAATATTAAATTAGAAAAAACAAATAGCCAAATATAGTTTTGAATAACAATTAATCAATTTTATGATTAGAAGTGTTTGATATTTTAAATAAAGATTTTTATCAAAAAAATTGATTTAAGAACAGGTACTGTTACCTTACCGACAGAAGATATATAGAAAGCTATGGAAAATACTGAAGTTGGAGATAATGTTTACCGAGAAGACCCTACCATTAATCAGTTGGAAAAATTAGCTGCTGCAGAAGTAGGAAAAGAGATAGCTTTATTTGTTCCCAGTGATACTATGGGAAATCTAATAGCGGTATTAGCTCATTGTCAAAGAGGTGAAGAAGTAATTTTAGGAGTTGGATCTCATATATTTTATTAAGAAGTGGGAGGTATATCCGCTGTAGCAGGTGTAATACCCAGTGATATTCCCGGAGATAGTAAAGGTGCACTTACTCCCCAGGTGGTTGGAAAGGCTTTAAGGGAAGAAAATATTCATTATCCCGAAACAAGTTTGATATGTTTAGAGAATACCCACAATAGAGTGGGAGGAACAATTTGCTCTACTCAAATAACGAAGAAAATTTACCAATCAACTCATCAACGGAATATCCAAGTTCATTTAGATGGTGCTCGAATTTTTAATGCTACCGTAGCTTTAAATCTTGAATCTTTTGTTCTCACTAAAAGATTTTGATTCAGTCATGTTTTGTCTTTCTAAGGGATTGGGGTTCCTATAGAGGCAATTTTAGCTGGATCGAAAGAATTTGTTGAGAAAGCTAAAAAGTATAGATAAATGTTAGGCGGAGGGTAGAGGATTTATAAAATGATTAAATATTCTGAAATTATTAAAGCTAATAGTAAAATAAAAAAATATAAAGTTCCCACATTGTTACAATCTTCTAAAACATTTAGTCGGATGTCTTCAAATAATATCTATTTGAAACCTGAAAATTTGCAAATCACCGGATCATATAAGATCGGTGGAGCTATAAATGTAATTATGAATTTAACAGAAGACCAGAAGAAAAGAGGTGTTATTACCACTTCTGCTGGAAATTGGGCTCAAGCAGTAGCTTATGCTTCTCAAATTTTTAATGTGAAGTCTGTGATAGTGATGAAGGAAGGTACATCAGAAACAAAAATCATTGCAACCAAAGGATATGGTGGGAAAGTAGTCATATATGGGAAAGATACAAAGGATACTATAGAAAAATCAATGTCTCTTGCTAAATCTGAAAATCTTACTTATCTTAATTGTTTTGAAGATGAGAATTTAATTACTGGTCACGGATGTATAGGTTTAGATATTATTGAAGAAAAACCTGACACTGATGTTATTTTTTGCCCTATCGGAGGGGGAGCATTTATTGCAGGAGTTGCTATTGCGGTTAAGCATGCAAAACCAGAAGTTAAAATAATTGGAGTTGAGCCGGAAGGTGCCAATGCAATGTACCTTTCATTAAAAAAAGATAAATTAGTGGGAATAGAAAAAGCTAATACCATAGCTGATGGGCTTGCTGTGGAAAGACCCGGAGCAAGACCATTTGAAATAACTCGTAAATATGTTGATGAAGTTGTTGTGGTTACTGATGAAGAAATAAAGATGGCTATGATACTACTTTTAGAACGGGCAAAAATATTGGTTGAGCCAGCTGGGGCAGCTAGTCTTGCAGCTATTATTTCAAGACGATTAAATTTTAAAGACAAAGAAATAGTGGCTATTTTAAGTGGAGGAAATATTGATCTTGATAAACTTACCTATATTTTAGAAGAAAAAATTCGAGTTAAAAATTAAAACAATAAATGAATATAAATAATAAGTAAACTTACAAAGGAGAGGTTTAATGAAAAAAGTAATTTATAGTAATGAGGCTCCTGAACCTTTAGGGGTATATTCTCAAGGTGTTGTTGGTGGAGGATTAATTTTTATATCCGGACAGCTTCCCATTGATCCCTTAACAAATAACTTTGAAGAGCCAGATATCAAAAAACAGACCAGACAAGTGCTAAAAAATATTGAAAAAATATTAGCGGTGAAGGGAGCTAGCCTTAAAGATATATTAAAAATAAGTGCATTTCTGGGAAGCCTGGATAATTTTAAAGAGATGAACGAAGTATTTAAAGAATTTTTCTCAATAGAGCCACCTGCTCGTACTACTAGTACTGTAAAAGAATTTCCCCCAGGAGTCTTGATTGAAATTGATGCTATTGCCTTAAAACCGTAGAGATAAAGTTGTTTTGTTTAAGTTAATTATTCAGTGTTTAGATAAACTTTCAAATAAGTACAAGTAAGTTTGATTCATATAAAAAAGATGTTTAAATTAATTGAATATATTTTATGGATATTAAAATCGAATAATTATCTATTATGGAGGTAAGTAAAATGATAAATGTTTTTAAGACAAATTACACTAAGGATAAAATTGATTTTAGAATGGAAGCAGCAATGGATGAACTTACTATGCCGACCGCTGAAATGCGAGAAGGAATAATAATTCCTGAAATTGGAGCGGATGTGTACCAAGAAGATCCTACAATTAATAAATTAGAAGAGTTAGCAGCTAAAAAAATAGGGAAAGAAGCCGCGTTGTTTCTCCCCAGTGGAACCATGTGTAATCTCATAGCGGTATTAACTCATTGTAATAGAGGGGACGAAATTATCTTAGAAGCTGGGGCGCATATGCTTTACTATGAAGTAGGGGGCATGTCAGCATTAGCAGGAGTTATGCCCCGTACTATCGTTGGAAATAGAGGAATTATTACTCCAAAACAAATAGAAGAAGCCTTGTTAGATGAAAATACTTTTTTTCGTAAAACAAAATTGATATGTTTAGAAAATCCTCATAATCGAGCAGGAGGCTTAGTGATTCCTTTAAAAAACATGAAAGATATTTATCAAACCGCCCATAAACATAATATTTTTATTCATCTAGATGGAGCAAGGATATTTAATGCAGCAGCAGCTTTAAATGTTGATGTATCAGTAGTGGCTA
>Ga0268285_1000525_pt1 | contig 21918 bp, 17 predicted proteins | sample saktaG_2_FD_190144 | JGI IMG/M metagenome (GOLD analysis project Ga0268285, IMG submission 190144) | Saline water microbial communities from Sakinaw Lake, British Columbia, Canada - sak_2013_06_06_120m | ecosystem: Environmental > Aquatic > Non-marine Saline and Alkaline > Saline ... | reverse complement strand
TGCGCTAAGTCCAAACGGTTTTCGTTTATATCAGTCGCGATTATGTGTCCCGCGCCGGTATTCCGAGCTAAAGATATATGAAGAAGTCCCGAAATACCGCTTCCAAGAACCAAAACACTTTTCCCGGGACTCATACCGCCTATTCTTTGCCCGCGCAGAACACAAGCCAAGGGCTCAATGAAAACTCCCTCTTCAAAAGAGACCTCATTCGGCAGTAAAAAAACTCCGCGGTCGACATTAATGGCCGGCACGCGAATATATTCCGCGAACCCGCCGGGATCATAATTGGTACTGTTAAGAGTTTCACACACAGTATGATACCCTCTAAGACAATAATGACAGGTGTTGCAAGGGACATGATGTGAAACAAAAACCCTATCACCGGGCTTATATTTCCTCACATCGCTTCCCGCTTCAACAACTTCGCCCGTGATTTCATGTCCTAAAACCAAAGGCGCCTTTTTAACGCGATACCACTCCATCACATCACTGCCGCAAATACCGCTGGCGATTACCTTTACTAATATTTCACCGCGTTCGATTCTCGGTATAGGCATCTCTTCTACCTGAATATCTCGATTGTTGTAATACTTAGCGACACGCATCATGTCTTTTATCTCCGCCATATTATCACCCGTCCCAACTCCTCCCCTTTTGAAAAAGAGGGGTGGAATCCCCATTCACAATTCATTTTTTCCCGCTTTTTATTTTCTCAAAAACCTCACACGCCGAGGAAACCGTAGCTTTTTTATGAATGATCGCGTTTAACGCCGCGGCAACCGCCTCCGGATGCGGACTTTGCCAGACATTTCTTCCGAGATTTATGCCGACCGACCCTTTTTGCATCCCGTCATAAACAAATTCAAATACTTCCCGTTCTGTTTCACATTTGGGTCCTCCGGCCATCACCACCGGCACGGGACAGCCGTCTACAACTTTATCGAAATCTTTGCCACACCAATAGGTTTTCACAACCCGCGCTCCGAGTTCCGCCGCTATCCGGCAACATAACCCGAGATACCGCGCGGTACGCTTTTCCATTTCTTTTCCAACCGCTGTAACCGCCATAACAGGAACTCCATAATTCTCGCAAGTATTAACAAGTTTCGCCAAATTCTTCAGCGTTTCCTTTTCATAATCACTTCCGATAAAAACAGAAACGCCGACCGCCGAAACATTAAGTCTCAAAATTTCCTCAATAGACGTCGTTAAAATTTCATTCGCGAGGTCATTGCCGAGAACACTTGTTCCCCCGCTTACCCTTAAAATAATAGGTTTATCTATCCCCGGATCCACACACGCTCGAAGCACTCCGCGTGTCACAAAAAGCGCGTCACAATATTTAAGAAGCGGTTTTATGGTTTCACCCGGCCTTTCCAGACATCGCGTAGGTCCCTGAAAATATCCATGATCTATCGGAAGAAAGAAACACTTCCCATCTTCTCCAAAAAGCCGTTTCAACCGATTTGACATTCCCCAATCCATATCTTTCCTCCTTTAAAAATTAGAACTTTATAACCCCGTCCCTTTTACAAACCACAATCTTTGCCAATCAGTTTAACACATCCGCATTGGAGCGTCTACCATTTCAAGCAAGATGAAATGGTTTGCGGCAAGCTCAACCTCGTAGGTTGGTAGGGGCACATTGCATGTGCCCGCATTATACCATCCTACGAGATTGAACTCGGGGTGTTTTGTTAATGGTGCCTGTTCGCGACACCACCAACCTCGTAGGTTAGTGGTGTAGGGAGCCACCACTAACCTACGAGGATGGTGGTTACAATAAAGTGTAGGGGCGGGTCTGTGCGCGCGCCGTGAATGGTAGGGGCACATTTCATGTACCCGCATTATACCATCCTACGAGGTTGAACTCGGGGTGTTTTTGAAACGCGCGATTAATTAATGTAATACCAATTACAAAAAATAATTACCCAAAAGGAGAAGAGACCGGGATGGCAAATTAGGCGGTCGGGATGGCAATATTTTTGAGGTTATGTTTTTACGTTTTGCCGCACACCATGTCATCTCCGGTTTGACCCACCACCTTGCTATCCCGGGCTTGACCCCAGGGCTGGCTCATGCTGTAATGTTTTTTACTAACATTCATCTCCGTCCAGTCTCTGACACCACCAACCTCGTAGGTTAGCGGCGGCTCTTCACGCCGCTATCCTACGAGGTTGGTGGTGTTTTCCGAACGGGCACCATTAACACAATACCATACGTGCAACCTACGAGGATGCACTCCCACTATCCCCGAATTCCCCTACCAGATCGGCTCATGTAGCATGAGCCGACCCCGGTGCTTGACCCGGGATCTCGTATGTCCCCAAGAAACAGTCTAAACACATAAATACACGCACTTATTTCGTAGTTTAAAATGTGCAATTAATTAACGTAATTGGTATAAAGAGCACTACCAACCTACGAGGTTGTTGGCGGAGTGAATAGTCGTTCGTAAGGGCACGGCATGCCGTGCCCCTACGATAGGGCGGAGCCTGGTGGCGGGGTTTGTGATCTTTCGTAGGGGCGGCCATTGCGTCTGCCCTTATGGTGTTTCAAATGTACGATTAATTTCTGAGATTTGCGCTATTGTAGTTTTTTTTAACAGGATCCGATATAATTTTTTTTAAATTATTTGACAAGTATGCATACTTGTTGTATACTTGTCATAGAGTTGTAAAAGAGGAGGGATTTAGGATGGGGGAGGATTTGAAATTTCAGTTTTTTGCCACAGTTTCCGACAGAGGGCAGATATTTATTCCGAAAGTGCTTCAAAATTATTTCGGGATCAAGAGTCGGGATAAAGTGGCTTTTGTCGCGAACAAAGACGGGAGTGTTGTCTTTGCAAAAAAGAAAGGGGAAAAATGATGACTACAAAACTTTATACTCACAAAGTTACGATTAATGACAAAAGGCGAAAGAATAAGAAACAAACGGATTCTTTGAGTCGGAAGACTTCAAGAAATTCTATTCATCAGGTGTTCAATCTTTATTTCCGTGACCAGGTAAGAGCGCTTTATCGCACGGTCAGTAAAGATAAATGAGAGGGCGGGGCATTACGCTCCATCCCTACCCTGAGGAGTAAAATTTGCGAAGGGTCTAAGAATGAATGTTAATAGAGATCCTATTTCATCCGGCAGGCACAGAATCCGGTATCTTTAGCCTTCAAATCAACCTCGTAGGTTGTTGTATGTTCCACCTCGTAGAAGTGATTTCATTCCACTGCAAGATTGTATTTCCAACCGCAATTTACAAAATACCATTCACGATTTTCTCCAGAGGCAGACCCGCCTCCGGAGGGTATTAACTAAACAAAATGCGTAGAAAGCGCTTATGCTTGACGTGGGTGTGCATTTTGATATAATAAAACCCAAGTTTTTGCAAACTAACCTTATGGGAAGGAATCGTATTTATGCGTAAAGTAATTGGTGTTTGTGTCGCTATTTGTTTTTTTGTTAACAATTTAAGTTTCGCGCTTACTCCGGCGCTTAAACTGGGGAATCTTGGCGGGGAAACGTATCATCAGAAATTTTTGTATTATGCCGAGGCGGGGCTTCAGAAAGATCTTCTTGAGCTTAATGATTTAGACGAAATACGTAACGCAACCGAGATAGGAATTGTCAAAGGGGCTTTTCGGAAAAACAAGCGATTAGAAAAAACGCAACGTTATTCTCCCGAACAAACAGTTTTTAATCCTCTCGAAGTAAAAAGCTTTTTCAATCTTGTCGAACATGTGGGCGGGAACATATTCGCGGTACCGATTGTGGTTAAAAAGGAAAGCATAAACGTATGTGAAAAGTACAGGCTTTTGTTTTCAACCAATTATGATGAAAAAAACAATGGATTTCCCGTGTTTTATTGCACTAAAGAAGAGCTTGAAAAGCATAAAGCCTCTATTCGCCGCAGGAATGCTTTGCCGGAAAGAATTGAAAAAGACGCGAAAAATATCAAGCAGTCTCTCAGTCTTTACGGCCGGGAAAATGAAGAAAAAATCGACAAAAAAATAAGAGACCAAATAAAGGGAGGATTCTTCTCGGAATTTGAAGGAAGAGCTGGAGAATTGGAGTGGAACGAAAGATATAAGGAAAGGGAGACCCCTGAAAAATACCTTCCGCGGGAGGACTTAGACTACATTAAAAAGGAGATCGATAAGTTTCTAAAGTTTATTGGCGCGGAAATTAATGCTGAGGAAGCTTTTAAGGGGAAAAATCTTGTGCTCATAAGTTTTGTAAAGCGTAAGTTCTTCCCGATTATTGAAGAAGATGAAAAGAGTTTTCGTGTAACAAGCCACGCGAGTCAAAATGCCGTGTATAAATTTTTGACAAAGGAAAAATTTGATCTATTGACTCAAAAACATGATTTAACGAAATCTGATGTTAAGGCATGTTTAGATGAAATTATCACTGATTTTATTCACGAAATAGGCGTGATTTATGATTTGAAATGGCAGGTTTCCTCGAACAGGATAAAAAACGGCAAAAAAATAACGGTAAACGATTTGGATCTACTGCTTTACAAGTGGCGGCATGATAGAAACGGAATCGACGAAAAACCGGAGCGCAGGCAATATGTTATATCACAACTTGCCAAAGGTCCGAAAAATTTAGACCATCTTTCCGCGGGAGACAATCCGCGTGATTACGCGAACGCGGTAGAGCTTGAACTTGAAGACTACGAGAAAAATCCGCGATGGAAGACAATAGAAGAAGATCTGAAATGGGCAAAAGATAGAGATGACGCCGTCAAGCTAAGAAAAACAAAGAAAGGTTGGAACTTAACGTCTCTTAAAACAGGGGAAAAGGTAACTCCTGATGAAGAAATTGGCAAGATATTAAATGGGCTTGAAGACGTTTACGAAAAACTGGATTCTTGGATAGAGGCGTTTGGTACATTGGATGACAGGTATTTCTGGAAGGAAGAAAGGGAGAAATATTTAATACTGAGGCAAGGTTATAAGGCTGTAATGACGTATTTTGACGTCTTTAAAGAACTTAGCGGCAATTATTCTTACTCAGGCGGATCCGATCTTGTTGAAAAACGTTTTGGAGAGCAATATAAAGAAAACATAGCACCTCTTTTTAAATCCGACACCAAATTCAAGCGGTTACAGCCGGTAATTAAATACTACATTCTGCCTCTTGAAATCCAGAAATGGATCAGGTTAAGATATCTCGAAATAAGTGGTAAGCATGATGTGTTCTCAATGTTTAGTAAAGACGATAACATAACGGAAAAGCTAATAGAATGCGCAGGGGACTACCTCAAAAAGGCGCGAAAAACTGACATTGTTATGGTTCGGGGCTCGTATCACGCCTCGCCAAGGACGAGAGTCCCTTCACATGTCGGCCGGGGAATAAATCAGAAAGACGCTCTTTTTTGGGAGGGGCAAGGGTTTCTGGAGGCGTATCTTGTGAAAGATGAGTCAGCGGCGAGTGAATTTCCGTTTTTTCTTTTTAATGAAGCGATGCATGTCGGGAATTCAACCGATGTTCTACATGGAAAAATAGAAAAGCCTGAAGACATCGGACGCAAGATCGAGCATATGGAGCTAAACCGGTATACCGAACTCGACAAAAACTGGCGGAAATATATTTTCAAACCGTGGGAACCTATGATATCGGGAGTTACAGTCGGAAAAACGGACGAAATAATAAGCGCATTCAGTGAAATTAAATCTTTCGCGGAAAATGACTTTTTCGGCACGCTTTTGATTGAAGGGGCGATTGGGACGGGCAAAACTCAATCGAGGGAAGCGATAGAAAAATTTATGGGAATCACAGAATATGCAGATAAAATAAAACGAGTGCATGTTGTAAAATGCGGACAACTTCCGGATGATGAAACAGAACTTAGCCGTTTGTTTTTACAAGGAATTCTGCCGCGATTAATGGAACCCGTTGACCGCTTATTACACAAAAGAAGCTTACTGATATTAGACGAACTTCCAGACGCGTCGCCAAGAGTTCAAAATTTTCTCGTTGGCATTATGAGCGATGAAGGGGAGGCATACCTACCAAGCGGTGAAAAGTTAGATTTGGGGGATAATTTAAAAATCGTTTGCTACGCGAATAAAACCATAGAGGATTTACCTGATTCCGTATTTAGAGCGGACCTAAAAAGCCGTATCGGTCAGACTGTGAAGCTTCCGGATCTTTCGAAACGCGGAGAAGACATGGTCCGCCTGGCGGAGAAGTTTAATTATGATTTTTCGGAACAACTCGGAATTCCATGGGCGCCGATAGATGAGAATCTTGGTGAGATGTTAAAAAACTGGGTTGAGTTTTATGCGAGGTGGAGTTGCCACTATACAACCAGAAAAATCGGTATGGAGATACAGGTAAGAACTTTGAAGAATTTTATGAAGGAACTCGTCTTAACACGCAAGGGACTGCTTGACGACTTGAAAACAAAAGGTGAATTGCGTAAAAAAGGAAAAAAACTGCCGGTAGAACAAAAAGTTCGGGAAATATTCTCTACAGATTACCTCACCATAGCTGACGTTGTGTATGCGAATACAGGTCAATTTTTTGAGAGAAAAGATTACCACGAAGAAACACAATATTTTTTTGCTGAGGAAAAAGAGATTTATAAAAGCTCAAAAAAATATTATTTCAAAAAATACATTTCCGGAAAACCTCTGACACCATATTTTAAAGAACTCGGCGCGTTTGACGGAGAAGGCAATCCTGTTGGTCTATACACAGGCCCCGCGGGTGACCAGCCGGGAATGACGATGATTCGGGAAGGGAATGAGGATATGGGGGATAATTTGGAAAAAAAGTTTCCTGATCTTGCGAAGGTTCTGAATGATATTCCGGATGAGTATAACGATTACGGAGTTGATCATGAGTCGCTTGCTGAGGCTTTAATGAAGGCGCCGTTTGCGGCGGAGTTGAGGTCGCTGGAAACAGGGGATGTAGTGGAATATATGAACAAGTTTTTTAAGAAAGTGTTTGGAGGCAAATGCGAAGTTGAAATCAAGTATGATGAGAGCAGGAAAAATCATACCACCATAGAAACAGATATAGCGGTTGATAATTTGCGTTATGTGCCGGGTGAAATTGCGGATAGTTTGGAACAAGAAAGGGACGCGGAGTGTGAAAAATATCGGTTCCGAGTTGTTTTTGAAAGAACTGTTAAAAAAAATGAGGAAAGTTTATCCGTAGGGATTACGTTTCCTTTTGAGAAGAAACCGACGGTGCATACGCGTTTTTCTACGGGTTCGATGGTACCTGAAAAAGTGACGGATATAATGCAGGGGGTTGCCGCGGAAATGCTTGGGGATAAGAGTCTTCCGGAAGGAGTGCGGAATATTGTCGCGGAGAATGTTATCGATTTTTCGAAGTTGGATGGAAAATCTGTTTTGATATTTTCTAAAACGGCAGTATTTGACAAAGGACTGGGGCTGTTTCTGTCGAAACTGGCGCGGGCGGGGATGAAAATTGCCGTGGTTGCACCGGAAGATGGGCAGAAAGAGGCTATCGCGTTATTAAACAAAAAAGAAAAAGTGGAAATTGTATGTTTGGATGGTGTGGAAGACGTGTTTAATACAATGCCGGCGGATAGCTATTATTATTTCAAGACAAAGGATGATCCCGACTGGGGCGAGACGAGGGGCATCATTCAGTGTGATATTACGGATAAGATCGCGATCATTATCAGGGCGTTGGCTGAGGCGAATCATGTGACGGATGTTAACGTGATTGAGCATATGGAGAAGCTTGCTGATCAGTTTAGGCAAGCGGTGTAAACGGTTGGCCGGTTATGCCCAATGAGTGAATGATAGAGACCCCGGGTCAAGCCCGGGGTAGAAAAGAGTAGTAGGGGCATGCCCCTGTGCCTGCCCTGATAATGAAAAATCGAATTGTCATAAAGGGCAACCACAGGGGGTTGCCCCTACGAAAATTCCGCTTGACAAAGAATGCTAAGTGTGATATTTTCAATGTTCAAATAAGGGGCTTGGAGAATATGAAAACAAAAATGATTAAGAATGAAGAAGTTGTCCACGATTGGTTTGTAGTTAATGTCGCGGATAAGGTGCTTGGGAGAGTTTCGACTCTGATCGCGAGTATGCTGAGCGGGAAGGATCGGCCGGATTATACTCCCAATGTCGATAATGGTGCCGGTGTTGTCGTTCTGAATTGCGGCAAGATAAGAGTTACCGGGAAGAAAGAAAGTCAGAAGGTTTATAAAAGATTTTCCGGTTATCCGAGCGGGCAAAAAGAAGTTGTGTATAAAAAAATGTTCGAGAAAAGTCCGGAATACATCATTAGGCACTCGATTAGAGGTATGCTTCCAAAAAATAAATTGGGAGATAAAATGATCAAAAGATTAAAGTTGTATGTTGGTGAAGAGCATTCTCAAACGGCACAAAAGCCGATTGAGAAAAAAATATAACGTGAGGTTAAAATATGGAAAAACGTATAGAATATGTAGCGGTCGGAAGACGTAAAGAATCTGTCGCGAGAGTCAGGCTTCGTCCCGGAAAAGGAAAAATCCGGGTAAATAAAAGAAGTTTCGAAGATTTTTTCCCCAGAGAGACACACAGAATAGTTATTACGAACCCTTTGAAAACAGCGGGACGAGTGGAAAAGTTTGATGTTTTTGCTTCGATAACAGGCGGCGGCGTAAGCGGTCAGGCGGGAGCGCTAAGACACGGTATAGCGAGGGCTTTACTGCTAAGTGACAGTTCTTTGAGAATTGCTTTAAAAAAGGCCGGGTTTCTTACTCGTGACCCGAGAGCTAAGGAGAGAAAAAAATACGGACAGAAACGCGCCCGTAAGAATTTTCAGTTTTCAAAACGTTAAATTATTTTTCGTTTACGAAAAAAGCAAAGAAGCCGCGGGTAACCCCTGCGGCTTTTGTTATATTAGGGGCACGGCAAGCCGTGCCCGTACGATGTACGATGGATTATGAGGTACGTGGCGGAGTTTGTTGTTTCTTCGTAGGGGCGGACCCGTGTGTCCGCCCGTGAATCTTTTGTTTTTTGTGCTTTGATATTTTGATTTGTTTTGTCTTTAGAATTTTGTCATTTGTCATTAAATAAGGTGAATCGTCCGCCACCAACCTCGCAGGATGGTAGCAAAGAGCACTACCAACCTACGAGGATGTTGGCTGGAGTGAAAGTTTGTTGGTATTTCGTAGGGGCACGGCATGCCGTGCTCCTACGATGTATGAACAAATCAACTTGCGAGGTTGATTTGGGATTTAATGCTTGCATTCAATGGTATTGTAACTATAATTACTCTTATACAATTTAATAATACAATCAATTCGGGGCTTGAACTCGCGTATTTTGGGAAGATTAATAAAGGGAGATAAAATGATTAAAGTTGGGGTTGTTGGCGCGACAGGGTATACGGGGGAGGAACTTGTTGAAGTTCTTCTGCGGAATACGGACGTTCAAATAACTTCTCTTTCGGCGATTATGGATAAAGAGATGTTATTTTCGGATCTGTATCCGAAATTCGGCAAGAAGATTTCCTTGAAATGCGAAAATCTGAATATTGATGAGGTCGCGGAAAAATGCGATCTGGTTTTTCTGGCGTTACCTCATACTGTTTCAATGAAAATCGCGCCGGAATTTATCAAAAAAGGTAAAAAAGTGATAGATCTGAGCGCGGATTACCGATTGAAGCAGAAGACATATGAAAAATGGTATGGAGCCACGCATACGGATGTCGAGAATCTTAAAACGGCGGTTTACGGATTGCCGGAGATCAATCGGGAAAAGATCAAAAAATCCGATTTTGTGGCGAATCCCGGTTGTTATCCTACAAGCGTAATTTTAGGACTTCTGCCGATCGCGGACTTGGTGGCTAATGCCGGTGGTCAGGTTATAGCGGATTCTAAAAGCGCTGTTTCAGGCGCCGGGCGTAGGGCTCTAATGTCCTTGTCTTTCGGGGAAGTTGATGAAAATTTTAAGTGTTATAAAGCCAACGATCATCAGCATATTCCCGAGATGGAATATATTTTGTCGGCTGTCGCCGGAAAGAATTTAAAGATAAATTTTATCCCGCATCTTTTGCCGGTAAAAAGGGGTATCTTGACCACGATGTACATAGAGCATAAGGATCTTCCGGGAGAAAAAGAAATGTACGGTAAGTATGAAAACCGTTTTAAAAATGAACCGTTTGTTCGTTTAAGGCCGTGCGGGGAATTGCCGGCGCTGAAAGACGTGACGGGCACGAATTTTTGTGATATTGGTTTTAAAGTGGCGCGTAAGATGGTGATAATCGTGTCTGTGATTGACAATCTTTTGAAGGGCGCGAGCGGGCAAGCCGTTCAGAATATGAATCTTATGTGCGGCATAGATGAAAAGAACGGGTTGATGTAAACATGGAACATAGCGGAGAGAAGCAAATGAAAGAATATAAACTTCCAAAAGGTTTTTTGGTCAGCGGGGTATATTGCGCGGTTAAGCGCAAAAGAAAGGATCTCTCGCTTTTCTATTCGAAGGTGCCTTGCAGAACGGCGGCGCTTTTCACTAAGAATAGGGTTAAGGCCGCTCCTTTGGTTCTGGCCATACGTCAGCTTAAAAAAAATAATCTTATCAGAGCCGTTATCGTTAACAGCGGAAACGCCAATTGTATGACCGGTCAGCGCGGAGTGCGGGATGCCGAGCGCATGGTAAAAGAAACGGCAAAAGCGCTTGGGGTTCGGAAAGATACGGTTTTGGTTTCTTCAACGGGGATAATAGGCAAATTTATGCCTATTGAAAAAATTGTCGGAAATATTGAAAGGCTTGTGAAAAAATTGTCCGAAAATTCGCTTGACGCGGCGGCGGAAGGTATTATGACGACGGATCGTTTTAAAAAGATCCTGACGAAGGAATTTACGGTCGGAAAAAAAAAGGTTACCATAACCGGTGTCGCTAAGGGCGCGGGAATGATAAAGCCCGATATGGCGACGATGCTTTGTTATATTTTAACGGACGCGGATATTACGGATAAGGCGATAGAAAAAGCTTTAGCCGCCACCGCGCGGGTTTCGTTTAACGCGATAACCGTTGACGGGGATATGAGTACCAACGATACGGTTATTATTATGGCGAATGGTGAAGCGTCCAATAAAACCATAAAAGAAAAAGGCGCGGATTTTGAAATTTTCCAAAAAAATTTGGATGAGATCTGCAAAAACTTGGCAAAGATGGTTGTTCGCGACGGCGAAGGAGCTACCAAATTTATTGAGGTTATAGTCAAAGGCGCAAAGTCTTTCGACGCGGCAAAAAAAGCGGCGAATACAATTGCCGAGTCAATGCTTGTTAAATGCGCGGCTTTGGGCGGTGACCCCAATTGGGGTCGAATTGCCTCTTCACTTGGAGCTTCGGGAGTTGTCTTTAACCCAGAGAATTTAGAAATAATTTTAGACGGGGTAACGTTTGTGAAAAACGGCGCGTTTTTGCCGCCAAAAGAGAAATCCGATATGGTTTTTAAAGGCAATGATATTTTGATAGAGGTAAATCTTTATGGCGGTAAAAAAAACGCGACAGTGTTTACGTGTGATATTTCGAAAAAATATATTGAATTTAACGCGCATTATACGACCTGATTCGTATGTCGTATGTAGTATATCGCATGTCGTATATCGTCTAATATTCCGCCGGAGGCGGCCCCGCCTTCGGCGGGGATCTCTTTCGATATACCATATACTACATACGATATACGAAATATGATATACGAAATACGATATAGTGAGGTAACAAATGGAAGAAGCGATAAAAAAAAGTGAAGTTTTGATTGAGGCTTTGCCGTATATAAAAAAATTTTTCGGCAAAGTGATAGTGATAAAATTCGGGGGCAGTTCTCTTCATAATGATGCCGCGCGCGGGATGGTTCTTAAGGACATTGTGTTTATGCGGTACGCGGGGATGAAACCGGTGTTAGTACACGGCGGGGGACCGAATATAAGCGCTAAACTTAAAGAAGCTAATATCGAAACTAAGTTTGTTGACGGGCTTAGGGTTACATGCGAAAAGTCCATGGGGGTTGTAGACTCGGTACTTATGGAAGTAAATAAAAAACTTGTGGATGAGATAAATTCTCTTGGAGGAAAAGCGTTCGGACTAAGCGGGAAGGAAAACAATATCGTGCAGGCCGCGAGGCGGAAGGATATGGATCTGGGTTTTGTCGGGACGATAGAAACAATTGACACAACGATTTTAAACCGGCTTATGGATACACATATGATCCCGGTGATCTGTCCCGTGGGAAAAGGTAAGGATGAGAAGCTTTATAACGTGAACGCCGATGAAGTTGCCGCGAAGATGGCGATAGCTCTTGGTGCCGAAAAATTTGCAGTCCTGACGAATGTCAGGGGAGTGATGAAAGACAAAGCGCATACTGAGTCGTTGTTTAATTCTTTGTCGGCGGCGGAGGCGGCTCGTTTAATAAAAGAAGGCGTTGTTAAGGGTGGGATGGTGCCGAAGATAAAGGCGTGTCTCGACGCGCTTGAAGGGGGAGTACAAAAAGCTCATATTGTTGACGCGAACCTTTCTCACGCTCTGCTTTTAGAAATTTTTACGGATAAAGGGATTGGGACGGAGATCGTTAACGGTTAGACGGTTCGCCGGTTAGCCAGTTTGCGGGTTACGAGTTACAAGTTACAGGGTTCAGGTTGCAGGGTACAGGTTACAAGTTTCAGGGTTCAGTTTACCCGTTTTTGGTGGAAAGGCTGGGCTTTGAAAACTGCCCCTTGAAGTCAATCTGCAAGGTTATATTGAGGTAAGGAGAGAAAAATGGATTTTAACGAAATAAAAAAGTCATATGACGAGTATGTGCTTTCTACGTATACTCGCGCGGATCTCTGTCTCGTTAAGGGAGAGGGCGCGTGGGTGTGGGATATTTCCGGGAAAAAATATTTGGATTTTTTTCCGGGATGGGCTGTCAGCGGAATAGGACACCGCCACCCTAAAGTTGTTGCCAGGCTTAGCGAACAGCTTACGAAGATACTGCATGTGTCCAACAATTTTTACAATGAATTGCAAGGGTGTCTCGCGAAAAAAATAATTGAACATTCGTTTCCCGGTAAAGTGTTTTTCGCGAATAGCGGAGCTGAAGCCAATGAAGGGGCGATAAAATTGGCGCGGCGTTACGGAAAAGGGAAAAGATATGAAATTATTACGATGGAGAAGTCTTTTCACGGTCGGACGCTGGCGACTTTAACCGCGACGGGGCAGGATAAGGTCAAAGTTGGGTTCAGTCCTTTGCCTGAGGGGTTTAAACACGTGCCGTTCAATGATATAGGCGCTTTTCGCGGCGCGGTAAGCGAAAAGACGGTTGCCGTTATGCTGGAGCCGATCCAAGGGGAAGGCGGAATAAATTCGGCGGATGAAAAATACATGAAAGAAATGGAAAAGATCTGTCGGGAAAAGGATATACTTCTCATAGTGGACGAGGTTCAGACTTGTATGGGACGCACGGGAGAGATGTTCGCGTATAAGCTGTTCGGTATTCAGCCGGACGCGATGACTCTTGCCAAGTCGTTGGGCGGCGGACTTCCCATCGGAGCACTTGTAGTCGCGGAAAAACATAAAAATGTGCTTATCGCGGGGACGCACGCGTCTACTTTCGGAGGAAGCCCGATTGTTTCGGCGGCGGCTTTAGGCGTATTTGAAGCTATTGAAGAAGATAATCTCTTGGAGAACGTTGTTCGGATGGGAAAATATCTTGTTTCAAAGCTTACTGATATGAAAAGTCGAAATAGCATTATCGGTAAAATCAAAGGCAAAGGGCTCATGCTGGGCGTTGAATTGAATGTTGCCGACGCGTCGAAGATCGCCGAAGAATGTATGGAAGAAGGTCTTTTGATTAACTGTACGCAGAAAAACATATTAAGGATCATGCCGCCGATTACGGTTTCGGAAAAAGATATTGATTTAGCGATGGAACTGCTTTTTAAAGTTTTGGAGAGAGTATGAAAAAGAAAAATTTGGTTACAGCCGAAGATCTTTCACGAAAAGAGATCTTTGGTATTTTTAAGCTGGCCTCTAAACTGAAAAAAAAACCGTTAGCGAAGAAAAAAGCGCTAAGAAATAAAACACTCGCGCTTTTGTTCCAAAAACCGTCTAACCGGACGCGAATATCGTTTGAAGTGGCTATGGTTCATTTGGGCGGGTATGTTTTATATCTTAGCCCTCGTGAAATAGAAATGGGCAAGCGCGAGCCGGTAAAAGATGTAGCCCGAGTTGTTTCAAGGTATGTCGATGGTATTGTGGGGCGCGTTTTTCATCATCAGGATATCATGGATCTATCAAAGTATTCAGATGTTCCGGTAATTAACGGATTGTCCGATCTCGCTCATCCGTGCCAAGCGCTTAGTGACATTTTTACTGTGATGGAGAAAAAGAAAGGTCTCAGGAATGTTACGATTTCGTACGTCGGAGACGGGAATAATGTGCTTAATTCACTGCTTTTGGTTGCCGCTAAAACGGGTGTGAATATGAAAGTCGCGACTCCAGGCGAATACCGGCCGAAAAAAGAAATTTTCGATGAAGCCGTGGAAATAGCGAAAAAAAACGGAGCGCGCATAGAAATGTTTCAGGATGTGTGCGAGGCTGTTAAAGGAAGTGATGTTGTTTATACCGATGTTTGGATCAGTATGGGACAGGAAGCCGAACGCGAGAAACGCCTAAAAGATTTTGAGGCGTTTCAGGTTAACGCGTCTCTTATGCGCGCGGCAAAGAAAGAAGCGCTCATTATGCATTGTCTGCCCGCGCACCGCGGAGAAGAAGTGACAGATGTGATCGACGGGAAAAATTCAATTATTTATGACCAGGCGGAAAACAGGATGCATGTACAAAAAGCGATCTTGTTGAAGATGCTGGGGTGATAAAGAAGAGTTCAGGTTTCAAGTTTCAGGTTTCAAGTTACAAGTTTCAAGTCTTCCGCCAAAGGCGGTCCCGTCTACCCGCCTCTGACGGGTAGACGGGGAAAAACCTGCAACTTGTAACCTGCAACCTGAACTCCTACGATGTTGGTTTCGAGAAGGATAAAAAAAACTGAGAGAGGTTTATTATGGCAAAAAAGATTGTTTTAGCATATTCCGGAGGGTTAGATACTTCTGTCGCGATTAAATGGCTCATGGAACGGGATTTTGAAGTTATCTGTTATATGGGGGATGTCGGGCAAGGCTCTGACGCGGAAACAAGCCGCGAAAGGGCGCTTAAAATCGGTGCTAAAGAGTGTATCGTTGAGGATCTGAAAAAAAGTTTTATCGAAGATTACGCGTTTCGCGCGCTTAAGGCCGGAGCGCTCTATCAAGGAAAATACAATCTGGCAACGGCGCTTTCCAGGCCTGTTATTGCCGAGGGTATGGTAAATTTCGCGAAGAAAATTAAAGCCGAGGCTTTAGCACACGGTTGTACGGGAAAAGGGAACGACCAAGTGCGGTTTGAATCAACTTTCGCGATAAAAGCGCCGGATCTCAAAATTATAGCGCCTGTGAGGGAATGGGAATTGAAAACCCGTGAAGATGAAATTGATTATGCTCGCCGGCATGATATCCCGATAGAACAGACCAAAAAGAAATTGTACAGCATAGACCGTAACGCGTGGGGGATTAGCGCCGAAGGCGGCAGTCTTGAGGATCCGGAGGCGGAACCCCCGGCAGATAGTTTTATCAGCGTAACACGCGCGGAGGACGCGCCGCCAAAAGCGGAATATGTGACTATAACATTTGAAAAAGGTGTTCCCGTATACTTAAACGGAAAAAAAACATCTTCAGTTGAATTGGTTGAAACCTTAAACATAATCGGGGGTAAGCACGGTATCGGACGAGTTGATATGGTTGAGGATAGGCTTGTTGGAATTAAGTCGCGCGAAATATACGAAGCGCCCGCGTCCGAGATCCTTTACGCGGCGCATACCTCACTTGAAGAACTTGTGCTTGATCGGGAAACGCGTAAGTTTAAGGAGATCGCGGCAGTACGTTATTCGGAACTGATTTATAACGGGTTATGGTTCACTCCGCTGAAAGACGCGATTGACGTTTTTATCGATAAAACTCAAGACAATGTTTCGGGAGAAGTGAAAGTTAAGCTGTATAAAGGTAATGTAACCGTTTGCGGCAGGAAGAGTGGATCGTCACGTTATAAGATGGAACTCGCGACTTACGGAGAAGGTGACGTTTTTGATCAGTCTTCGGCAAAAGGTTTTATTGATCTTTGGGTCTTGCCGTTTAAATCGTAAGGGCACGGCATGCCGTGCCCCTACGATAGGGCGCGGGGTTTGGTAGTCCTTCGTAGGGGCGGACCCGTGTGTCCGCCCGTGAATCTTTTTTTTTGCTTTGGTATTTTAATTTATTTTGTCATCCAAAAAGGAGTTATCATGGGTAAATTATGGGGGGGGAGGTTTTCGGAGGAAAATATTAGTCCGGAAGTCCTGGATTTTACATCCAGCCTTTCCGTTGACAAAGAGCTCGCGGAATATGATTGCCTTAGTAATATGGTTCAGGTTGAGATGCTGGCGAAATGCGGTTTGATTTCCGGCGAAGAGGAAAAGAAACTTCTATGTGTTCTGGAGGAACTATTGGTTTCGATAAAGGAAAATAGTCTCCGGCTCGGAGAATATGAGGATATCCACTCCTTAATACAGGGGTATGTGCAAGAGCGTTTGCCGCTCATAGCAAAAAAACTGCATACCGGCCGGTCTCGGAATGAGCAGGTGGTTAATGATGTAAGGTTGTATTGCGTGAAAAGCATCAGCTCCATATCGGAGCTTATCTCAAACCTGCAGAAAAGTCTGCTCGAAAAAGCGGAGAAAATAACGGATGTTATTGTTCCGGGATATACTCATCTTAATCGGGCTCAGCCGATTCTCTTCGCGCATTTGCTGATGGGGTATGTTGAAATGCTGGGGCGTGATCACGGAAGGCTGAAAGATGCCTCGGCGCGCGTAAATGTTTCGGTTATGGGTTCGGGCGCGATCGCGGGGTCCGCGCTTAAACTTGACAGGAATTTTCTCGCGAAAAAAATGGGATTTGAAAAAATTTCAACAAACAGCATTGACGCGGTCAGTGATAGGGATTTTATCGCGGAATTTGTCTCCGGCATTTGTTTGATATCGGTACACTTATCAAGGATATCGGAGGATTTTATATTGTACAGCACCCGGGAGTTCGGGTTTTTAGAGATAGGAGCGGAATATTGTACGGGAAGTTCTCTGATGCCGCAGAAAAAGAATCCTGATGTTTTAGAACTTATCCGCGGGAAGAGTTCTCACATAATAGGCGCGCTTAACAGTCTTTTAATCCTGATGAAGGGTCTTCCTCATTCTTACAACAGGGATCTTCAGGAAGACAAAAAACCTTTATTCGAATCGGTAAAAACGATCACCCAAGAATTAAAGATCATGGCCCGTTTGGTTGATTCGATTAGCGTGAAAAAAGAAACCGCTCTTAAGATGCTTGAAGATGAATTTATTTACGCGACAGATATGGCGGAATATCTGGTGAATAAACGCTTAGCGTTCAAAGACGCGCATGATATTGTGGGCAAGATCATTAAACATTGCGATGAGGCCGGGCTTAATATTTCGGATCTGTCAATATCGGAATTGAAGAATTTTTCCGAGAAATTTGACGAAGATGTTTACGCGCTTTTAAACGCGCAAGTTTCAGTCGAAAACAAAAAAACAGAAGGAAGCACAAATCCGGTTTTCGTGAAAAAAGAAATCGCGCGTTGGAAGAAAAAATTAGCCGGTTAGTCTGTTAGTTTGTTAGCCAGTTAAATAGTTAACCAGTTTGCCGTTTTGTCTGTTAGCCGGTTCCCTCTCCCCTTTGGGGCTGTCCATTGCCCATAAGTTCGGGAGGGGAGTAATTGTTTGTTGGGTTTTGTTATTTTTATGTTATGGATTCCCGCGTTCGCGGGAATGACAAAAGGGGCGGGAATGACAAAAGGGGCGGGAATGACAACAAGGGGCGGGAATGACAACAAGGGGCGCGGGAATTGCAACAAGGAGCGTGGGAATGGTACCCCCCCCCTTTTTTTTTGTTTTGTCATCCCCGCGAACAGACTGTGTCAAAAGGCGGAGACTTTTTTCAAAGTGGAGGGTATCTCCACAAGAACACCTAAAAAAAATTGTCATCCTCGCGAATGCGGGGATCTGTAAAACCTAAACCGGACATTCATAAAAGGGGTGGTATGCATAAGTTCAAATATAAAAACGGGATTTTGCACTGCGAAAATGTTTCGATAGAAGAAGTGGTCAAAAGCCATTCTACGCCGTTTTATTTGTATAGTTCGGAAACAATAATGGATCATTTCAATAAGATCAAAGAAGCGTTTAAGGAGATCGATCCGCTTATTTGTTTTTCGATGAAGTCGAATTCAAATTTGAGTATATGTAAGGCGCTTGTAAGTGCCGGAGCGGGGCTTGATATTGTTTCAGGCGGAGAACTTTATAAGGCTCTTAAGATCGGCTGTGCGGGTGAAAAAATAGTATACGCTAGTGTGGGGAAGACTGAAGATGAAATTCAGATGGCGATACGGAAAGGTATACTTTTTTTTAACGTTGAATCGGTTCCTGAACTGATCATGATCGATACCGTCGCGAAACGATTAAAAAAAAGACCCAATGTGGCTTTAAGGATCAATCCGGATGTAAAGGCTGATACCCATGATTATATAACAACCGGGACAAAAGAAAAAAAATTCGGAATAGATTTTAAGGTAGCGGAAGAAATTTTTGATAACGCGAATAAGTATTCCGATGTTGTGCTTAACGGAATTCATCTGCATATTGGATCTCAAATAACGGAAACAGCTCCTTTTGTCAGCGCTATAAAAAAAGTACTTAAATTTATCGATGAAAAGAGTATAGACATAAAATGGATTAATCTCGGCGGCGGGTTCGGGATTGTATATGACAAAGAAAATTCGATTAGCGCTAAAGAATTCGCTAAGGCTTTAATTCCGATCATTAAAGATAAACCTTATAAATTCATTTTTGAACCCGGACGGTTTATTGTCGGAAACGGCGGTGTTCTGGTGACGAAGGTGATATACCTCAAGACGGGCGCCGGAGGGAAACAATTCGCGATTGTTGACGCGGGTATGAATGATCTTTTAAGGCCGAGTCTCTATGGCGCGCATCATGATATTCTGCCGGTGGTTAAAAGTAAGCGGAAAACGCGGAAGTATGATGTCGTCGGGCCGATTTGTGAAAGTGGTGATTATATCGCCTTAGACAGAGATTTGCCGGAACTTATTCCGGGTGAATATCTTTCAATTATGAGCGCGGGAGCGTATGGATTTGTTATGTCTTCGAATTATAATTCCAGACCGCGCGCCGCGGAACTTTTAGTGAAAAATGATAACGTTAAGGTAGTCCGCGCCCGCGAAACTTATCGTGATCTGATTCGCGGGGAGAAAATGTTCGGTGAATAATGTTTGTCCGCCGAAGGCGAACAACCGGCTCCGCCTTTGGCGGGCACTATGCTCTATTCATAAGAGGGGTATTTGATGAAGGAAATTTGTTTTACAAAAGCGATGGCGAGCGGTAACGATTTTATTATTATCGATAATACCGGCGCGGAATTAAGTGAACTGAATTCGGATTATTCTCTTATCGCGCGGGATTTATGCCGGCGAAAACTTTCTGTCGGGGCTGACGGGGTTTTGATCTTAGAAAAGTCGTCCGCGGCGGATTTTCGTATGCGTATAATCAATCCGGATGGTTCCGAAGTGGATATGTGCGGAAACGGACTTCGGTGCTCGGCTCTTTACGCGTCTACTCGCGGATGGGGAGACAAGCTTACCATAGAAACCCGTGCCGGTATTTTAGAAGCGGAAATTACACGACGCGTTGTGAAAATTAAAATGAGCACTCCCAAAGACATAAAACTTGATATTAATTTGGGTGTAGGATCAAACATTTTAAAAGTACACCATGTTAATACGGGAGTTCCCCACGCAGTGCATATCGTGGAGAACATCGAAAACTACCATGTAAAGAAGGTTGGACGCGAAATAAGGGAACATTCGGTTTTCGCGCCTCTCGGAACTAACGCTGATTTTGTAGGTGACATTGAAAAACATTACGCGCGGATCAGGACATATGAACGCGGAGTTGAAGATGAAACATTGGCTTGCGGTACGGGTATCGCCGCTTCAGCCGTTATCTTGGGTCTTTTGGGCAGAGTTGTTTCTCCCGTAAAACTTCGAACCCAAAGCGGAGAAGTGGTTGCCGTGCATTTTAACATATCGGAGAAAAAAGTAACTGATGTTTACCTCGAAGGCGAGGCAAAGATCGTTTCGGAAGGAAAAGTTATAGGTTTGTAGGGGCACGGCATGCCGTGCCCGTACATCTATTTCGTATGTCGTATATAGCATATCGTATATCGTTTAAGGGTCCGCCGGAGGCGGCCCCGCCTCTGGCGGGGGATCTCTTACGATATACGATATGCGACATACGACATACGATAAACGATAATACAAAAAGGAGAAAGAATGTTTAAGGGATCATATGTTGCGCTGGTTACGCCGTTCAATGACGGAAATATAGACGAAAAAGCTTTCCGTAAACTAATAGAATTTCATATTGATAAAGGAACCGATGGTTTAGTTCCGTGCGGTTGTACGGGAGAAGCCGCCACACTAACGATCTCGGAGCAAAAGCGTCTTATAAAGATCGCGGTGGAAGTGTGCGATAAACGTATTCCCGTTATTGCCGGAACCGGTTCAAACAGTACAGCTGAAGCGGTTGAACTTACAGTTCACGCTAAAAAAGCGGGATGTGACGGGGCTTTGATTATCACTCCGTATTACAATAAACCCACCCCTGAGGGACAATATAAGCATTATGCCGAAATCGCGAAGAACGCGTGTTTTCCTATCATGCTGTACAACGTTCCTTCTCGGACCGGGATATCGCTTTTGCCGGCAACTGTCGCGAGACTTTCGAAAATCGAAAATATCGTCGCGATAAAAGAAGCCGCCGGGAGTGTTCAGCAGGTTATTGATATTATCGCTCTTTCAAAGATCACGGTGATGAGCGGAGACGATTCGTTGACGCTTCCCTTTATGGTAATGGGAGCAACCGGTGTGGTTAGCGTTGTTGCCAATATTATCCCGGACAAAGTGCATGCTTTAACTCAGGCCGCTTTAGAAGGAAAATATGACGAAGCGCGTCTTATCCATTATGAAATAATGAATTTAGTTCAGGCGATGTTTATCGAAACGAACCCGCTTCCGGCAAAAACCGCGCTTAATATGATGGGTATGGTTCGTGACGAGTGGCGCCTGCCACTTTGCGCGATGGAAAAAGAAAACAAGATAAAACTCAGAGACGTTCTTGAACAGTATAGGCTGGTGTAACAATAGGGCACGGCATGCAGTGCCCCTACGGGGATGTTGCATGGTTTGTTGGTTCTTCGTAGGGGCGGACCCGTGTGTCCGCCCGAGAGTCGTTAATGGTGAAATCGTCCGCCAACAACCTCGTAGGATGGTAGCAAAGAGCACTACCAACCTACGAGGATATTGGCGGGGTTTGTTAGTCATTCGTAGGGGCGGACCGATGTGTCCGCCCGTACAACTAATAAATAGGGGAGTAAAAATAATGCGTATCGGGATTAGTGGTGTTGGCGGGAAAATGGGCGGGCGAATCGCTGTTTTGGCTTCGGAAGAAAAGGATTTAACGATAGGGGCGGCCCTTGAGGATGTCTCTTCACCTGTAATTGGTAAAAAACTTTCGGAGATAATAGAACACTCAGGGCTGGATGTCGTGGTTTCAATGGATGTCGAAAAAGTCTGCGGGGAAATAGACTGTCTTATTGATTTCACTTCTCCGTCAGCCTCTTTAAAATGTTTAGATGTATGCCGGCGAAAAGGTGTCGCGATGGTAATCGGAACGACGGGTTTTACGAAAGAAGAAGAGGATAAAATACTTCTGGGCGCGAAAAAAATTCCGATAGTGTTTTCTC
>Ga0268285_1000522_pt1 | contig 22030 bp, 21 predicted proteins | sample saktaG_2_FD_190144 | JGI IMG/M metagenome (GOLD analysis project Ga0268285, IMG submission 190144) | Saline water microbial communities from Sakinaw Lake, British Columbia, Canada - sak_2013_06_06_120m | ecosystem: Environmental > Aquatic > Non-marine Saline and Alkaline > Saline ... | reverse complement strand
CAATCTTCGTTAGAACATGCAACATCATTGAATCCAGGTTTTGGACCTCTTCGACCCATCTTGCTACACCCACAATGAGATAGGACGTAATAGTATAATAACATCAACTCACTGCTGGTGCACTACCAACGAATGCGACAAGCGCTGTCCAGAATCCTATCCTATATATTGTTTTATCCATAAAAACTGCCCTCCCCCCATATCTTCAAACTTTTTAAGGATATGAACTATATCTAATTATTGGCCCCTCGCCCTTCTCTGCGGGCGAATTTGAGATTTGGGGTATCCCAAACCCCGTGGTCCGGTCGTCACAACCTCGTGATCGCCCGGGATCAGAACGTTCATGAGACGTATCGTTATCGATCGCCTCAGAGGCAAGACTCAAGAATCATGGCGGGCATTTGCATGAAATAGCGAAAAGCCGATATTATTGATCACGAACCCTCTTTATCTTCGACCCCGAACTCTTTGATATCAAGAAACCAGAGCCCCCCTCTCAACGTCGCTTCGCTTCTGACTATCTCAAGCCTCTTTTTGAACGTCGGACCGTCGAGGACGAAGGTGTGAAACTCGCCGTTCTCGCCACAGGGATCGATGGAGCCGTCGGTGGCCCGCAGGTCTGCGAGGAAGTTCTCGTCGATCCTCCTGCCCAGCCACTCTTCGCCCAAAAGATCGGCCTTGACGCTGACGAGGATCACCTCGAACCCGGCGTCGATGACGTCTTTTATGATCTTCGTCGAGTCCATATTCCAGATCGGCATGACCAGCTCGATCCCCAGGTCCTCGCAGATCCTCTCCACCAGGCGGTCGTGGGTTTCGATGTGGCCGAATATGGCGGATTCTATTTTTGAGCCCTTCTCGCTCTCTTTCTCGTTCAGGTCCCGGACAACCCTCTTGAACTCCTCCTCGTACGATGCGAAACCCGTTCGTATGAGGGGTATCCCCATCGCTTCGGCCTGGGCGCGGAGGAGGTTGGGGTTGACCTCGTGAGCCCCCTGCCTATTCATGTTCCAGAAGCTCAAGAGATATCTGACGTTCCTGCCTTGCGAGATCGCCTTGTAGAACGAAAGGCAGCCGTCCTTCCCGCCGGTCCACGAGACGACCGCCCTGCCCTTGCCACCGTTGTTTGAATTGGATTCGTCGTTCATTAGTCGTCCCTCTTTATCGCTTCGATTATCGCCTCGTCGAGAGCCTCGGCGGCACTTCGAAGCTCCTTAGACTCCGCCTCCTTCAGCCGTGCGATCTCCCGCCGGAGGGGCCCGAGCCGAAGCTCCGCCTCCGGTCCGGGGAGGCCCTCCGCCTCACGGACGATGCTCTCCAGCCGGGCGAGCCTGCTCCAGAGGGGGCCCCTCGACCCCAGGGCGTCGATCAGGTTTGAGAGGGCACAGGCCGCCTTTTGGCCGTGTTCCGTCAGATCGAGCCTCCTGATCCTCCCCTCGGGCTTCGAGCTGATCAGCCCCTGCTCCTCCATCTCGGCGAGGATCTTGAGGGTATGGGGCACGGTGGAGTCGATAGTCTTTGCCACCATCGAGGCGTAGGCGAGGTCCAGGTCCCCGATAGCGAGAAGCGCCATCGCCGGCTTCTCCCTCAAAAAAAAGAACTCAGGTCTCCCTTTCATCCCATCATCCTCCGGCGCTCGCCCTCATTCTCTGTCCCAGCCTCGCTCCCCTTCAAAACGACGTGATGTCTTCGCCCTCCGGAAGGTCGGGCAGGAGGACCGGGGCGGCAGTCGCCTCCTCTGGAAGGACCACAACGACCGGCTCGTTGTAGCCGCCAAACCTCCTCACCTCAAGGGTCTCAAAGCGGATCTCGAGGTTTTCGGGCGACTCAGGCGGCATCCTCAGAATGCCGGGCCCGGCGGTGTAGACGGCGGAGATCCTGCTCTCCGTCGGAAGGCCGGTATCCTTCGATACCCAGACCGTCCAGTCCAGCTCTCTGCCCCTCTCGAAGAGTCCGTTCATCTCGATCATCAGGGGGATTCTGGGGTCGACGGAGCTTATCTGCCCCAGCATGATACCGTAGGCTGTGTCGTCGTCGGGGATGATGCTGAGCCTGTAAAGCTCCTGGTCATCGATCCTCTCAGACCCCTCCACCACGATCTCGGCCCGGTCGATCATCTCCATCAGATGGGCCAATTGGTCGACCTTCTCGATCCCATACTGGGGGTCGGGCTGCAAGAGGCCGATCCACTCGCCCCCCATCTTCTGGTAGAGGGTCCTGTTCAGGAAGTGGACCTCGACCGTCTCTTCGGCGGTCTTGTCCCCGGCGAGGGTCGCCCTCCTCGATGTGGATACCTCCGTGGAGCTCTGATCGCTGAGGTTTATCTCCCCCGCCCACCGGAGCGATATAATCTCCCCCTCCAGGGACCCCTCGCCCTCGAAGTTTCGAAACTCGACGGTCTGGTCCATATCGATCTCGAAGCTGTAGGATTCTAGATCGCTGACGGCCTCCGCCATACTCTCTTTGACCTCGCCGCCGCTCGGCCCTCGTTCGTCTCCAATGCAGCCGGCAAAGGCCGCCACCGCTGCCAGGGCCAGCACCAGTAAGATTCTCTTCATCAGGTTCCCATCTCCCCTATTCGGCGCGCGATTCGTAGGCCTTCCTCAGGCAGAGCTCTCGAACTTCTCCCCGGTGATCATCTCGAAGAGCTTGATGTAGATCTTGCTCGTCTGACCGATCACGTCCTCGGGAAGGGCCGGTATCTCGGGCTCAGCCTCTCTTCTCTCCCTGGCACCGTAAAGCTGGTCCTTGTACCCAATCCTTCGGTAGTGCTGGCGGACGTACTCCTTGGAGAGGTCGACGAACTCCCCCTCCTCGTACTTCGCCTTATCCCAGAACCGGTCCTCGTCGGCGGTCCCGTAGACGTCGACGACCATTACCTTCCTCTCCTCGTCGAAGGCGAACTCCTTCTTCCCGTCGACGTGGATGAGCCCCCTAGGCTCCACCTCTCTTTTGATGTCCTCGTCGATCCTGAGGACCGTCTCCCGGATCGCATCGTACTCTTCGGGCGAGAGGCGCGAGATCTTCAACGCCTCGGCCTTGTCGAGGAGCCGGTCGACCCTCTCCAGCTTCGTTGAGACCTCGATGTAGGGTTCGGGGAGCGGCTCGCCGTACTCGACCTTGTGCCCCTTAGAAAAGCCGAGGGCTTCGGGCTTGACTTTGCCGGCTCCAAGCCTGTCAAAGATCGACCCCGCCGCGTACCACCTGCATATGACCTCCAGGGGTATCAGGTAGTTTCCGGACCCCGGCTTGATCTTCTCGGGCTGGATCACGTCCACCTTTTTGACCAGCATCCCATTCGGGGGTAGAAACTTCTCGAAGTGAGTTGCAATCCCCATCTTCTCCGCCCGCGAAAACCAGTGGACCCCCTCCCTGCAGAGCGTCTCCCCCTTGTGGGGGATGAGGCTGGGGATCACCTTGTCGAAGACGGATATCCTATCCGTGAACCTGAACTCCAGCTCCCGGCCGAGGTCGTAGACCTCCTTGACCGAGCCCATCCTCAAAGGCTTCCGTTCCATCGTCAACCCCATCTGTCAGTTGGTGGATAACTCTTTTGCTGTCGATGCCTGAAAGCCCGGGTTTAAAAAGATCGCGAAAATGGCGAAGGGAAAAAGAGGGCAAAGGCCCCCGAATTTGAGGCAGATCCGTCAGGCAAAAAAGGTGCTGTCTGCCCTGCCCGATAGGAGCTGGCCTTCAGAGCCGATGGCCTCGTAGCTTCCCCGGATCGATCCCTCTTCGATATCGAGGTCCAGAACGTAGAGGCGGGACCCGTCCAGCGGAACCAGATGGAGCAGCAGCTCGTCACCGGTGGCCGATCCGCTGGCTCCGACCTGGCTTTTGACGCCTCCTGCGGTCAGGCACCCGGTCCCGAAGACGACCTCTCCGGATCGGAAGAGATTGAGGTCGATCTTCCCGGTGACGTCGCCCACGAGGGTCAGATCCACTTCGTCCAACGCGCCCGATTCTGTCACCGTCTCTTCGACGACCCCAGCATCGTCGACGACGTCTTCACCGGTCGCGTTCAGTGAATCGTCGTTCTTTAAATCGTTCTTCCCGGGCTCGGCTGCATTCAGGTCCTCCGCCTCGTCGTTCAACTCGGGCATGCCGAGATCGAAGCCGAGGTCGTCGGCGCCGAGCCACTCGACGGTATCGACGTAGCGGAGCCTGGGGCAAAGCCCCTCTGCGGCTCCCAAGACGAAAGAGGATATCACTATAGAAAGCAGCAACAGGCTTAGGTATCTCATATCTCTCGAAACTCCTCTTAACCACGAAACTCTCGATCTACAAGGACCATATGATCTCATAACTTCAACAAATACCTTTTGGATTTCCTGAGGTTCAGACCGCTCCTAGACCCGCACCGAAACTGCTTGCAAGATTCGGAGGCAGTACCTCTTCGGTCTGCATGGGACCGGAAAACCCGCCCAGAGGCGTGGTTTTGTATCCGGAGGCGGCACCGTACCCTGCGAGGCCCGATGCCGAATAGGCGGCGTAGGTCCCTTGAATCGGGCTCGTCAAAAGGCTGAACCTTAGCCTGATGAGGGCCGGTTCGCCCACGGTGAGCACGCGAAGATCCAAAAGGTTTGATGTCGCATACCCCGCCGCGGTGACAAGCCTGGTGCCGCTCGTCGAGGTGATGGTCCCCTCCCCGAAGACCTCGCCGTCGGCCTGATAGAGCGTCAGGTCCAGCCGTCTCGTCTCTTCGTCCGTCAGGGTGAAGGACCAGATCCCGGCGACGTCGGCTGGGGTCTGGCCAGAAAGGCCGGGATAGATCCATCCGGTCCCGTTCTCCCCTGAAAGGTTCATCATGCCGACGATGTAGCCCTCGGTGTGATGAACGTCGACGATCTGAAGTCCTCCGATTCCGAGCCATTCGTCTTCGGGCGATCCGTCCGATGACGCCGGATGGGATGCCGCCAGAAGGAGCGCCGGTATCAAAACCAGAACGATTCTCATCCAATAAAACCCCCAATAAGACATAACTGGAAAAAGTTTGAAGGGATGATCCCCCCTTCATCAGCTCATGGCGTTTCCGCCCGATACCCCCATCCCGATGCTGACCGTCGAGGAGGGCTCGGGTGGCACGGTCTGGGCGGTGGCGTAGAAACGGTTGCCGTTGCAGTTTCCAGCCCAGGACGAGCCGTCAGAGGAGTAGGCGCTGTAAGTGCCGAAGATGCTGTTTCCGCTCACAGAGGTCCTGAGCCTGTACATGTTGTTTCCACCGACGGTGACCAGGCGAAGCGACAGGTTAGACCCGTCAACGAACCCCGCGGCAGTGACCTCCTGGGTAATGACTCCCGTGGTCATGACTCCCCCTCCGAAGACCTCGTTTCCGTACTGGTAGAGGGTGAGGTCGACGGATCTTGAGGCGGTGTCGATGAGGCTCAGAGTCCACCTTCCAACGACGTTCGACCACGGCGTCTCAGGTGTGGTCTCTGGCGTCGAAACGCCGCTGCCGTTGTCGGCGCTGGGGCTCATCCCGGTGGTCGGGTCGATGTAAAACAGGGACTCGCCTTTGAAGGCCTCTCCCACGTCCTCTTTGATCCCGCTTCCGCTTGTATCGCTGAGGTAGTCTTCGGACGCTGCGGGAAAGGCAAAAGCCGCCAATAAGATCAGCGGCACCATCAATGCCTTTTGAAATTTCATAACCTTAAACCTCCTTTATCGTTCAGATGAGTACAAATTTGCCGGGCCAATTCGCCCGGCTTTTTGATGCATACTCGCCCTTTTCTCCTTACCCCCTCAGCTCTTTCGGGACCCGGTGACGGTTCCACTCCAGGTCGATCCGTCGCTCCCGTAAGCCGCGTAGCTCCCGGAGACGAGATCTCCGGTCAGTGACAGGTCGAACCTGTAAAGGGCGATGGAGTCGAGGGATACGAGGTCGAGTTTCATCTCATTGCCGACGACGGTGCCGCTGGCTGCAGCCTGGCTGGCGGAGTCGAGGCCTGAGGCCGGCCGGTTCAACCAGTCGATCATCGACTCGATCCCCAGATCCTCTGAGGCGGAGGCACCGGCGGCCGAACCGTCAGACGGGCCCAAAACACCCTTGCCGAAGACGAGGTCTGCTCTCTGGTAGAGGGCCAGGTCCAGGGATCTCGTGGTGCTCTCTGCCATCGCAAAAGACCATCTACCCGAAAAGTCCGACGGCTCCGAGGACGCCGCGGTCTCCGCAACAGGAGGCAGAGCGGTCGCGCCCGTCCCGCCTATGTTGTAGACCTCCCGGTCGGCGGGTGCTTCTGGAATGTTGGCGATGCCGCCGTCGGTCTTTTCGACGGTCGTATTATTTGCGCTGGCGCTGCCGACCTTCGATATGTATTCGGCTGTATGGTGTATGTCCGATATGGCCATCTCGTTGCCGAGCCAGTCATCAGCAGCCTGGCCTGCGGAGACGAAAGAGATGAGGACCGCTAGAGATAACAGAGCAGTCTTACAGTTGGTCATCCAATTTTAACCCCCGTTCCTGTAGATGAACTTCTGGGTATAAAATCGTTTTGTTTTTCGAAAACGGGGGCCGGAGAAGTTATTCACCCGTCTCGAATATGAATGAGTGAGCCTGCCTGAACTTTTGGTCCTTCATCATGCAGCCCTCGGGTTTTCCCTTCATCCACCGGTCCCGTCCCATCTCTTTCCAGATCTCCTTCAGGCTCTTCTCCCGGACGTTCCCAAAGGAGATGGGCATGTAGGCGCAGGGGAGAACATTGCCCGAGGCGTCGACGTGAAGCCACCTTCGGCCCGCAAAGCAGCCGAACATCTCGGGGCCGAGGAGGTAGGGGAAGGCAGAGACCCTGGGGCCCTCCGGCAAGCGGTTCTTCTCCTGGTGGAACCGACGGAGCCGGTCTACGTCGCCCTTGCACAAGACATCATCAAGATGGGACGACCACCTCCCCACGGCAACGATCTCGTAGAGGGATAGCTCGTGAGCCCCAAGCTCTGCCGCTAAGTTGTAGGCGTCCTCCAGGTCGTCTATGTTCATGGGGGATGCGACCATGAAGAGGTCCACCATCAGGCCTCCAGCCAGGGCGTTTTTTATCCCCGACAGGGCGTCGGAGAAGGCGCCACTTCTTCCCCGAAACCGGTCGTGCTCTTCGGGGTGGGGGCTGTCGATGCTGATTCTGACGGCGTAAAGGCCGGCCCTTTTGAGGGACCGAGCCAGCTCTTCGGTCAGGCCGTAGCCGCTGGAGAAGGAGGCGGAGATGGCCCTCTCGTCGACCTGGGCCACGAGGTCAGGAAGGTCGCGCCTCAGCATAGGCTCACCGCCGTCGAAGGATATCATGTAGCTTCCGAGGTCGAGGGCCTCGTCGATCACCCTTTTTACGTCCTCGGAGCTGAGGACCTCCCCCTTTCGCGACGGGGCGCTGCAGTGGAGGCAGTCGTTGGGGCAGGCGCGGATGATGGCGATCGAGACCTGGTCGGGGATTCTCCTCCTCGTCAGGGCCGCCACCTGGGCTGAGATCATCCGGTCGAAGGCGGGACTCGGGGCCGGGGGGATCCAGGTGGAGAAGATTATCTGGTCGGGGCCCGAACGGATCGGCTTCTCGCTTGCGAAGGTCTCGTTGATCTTTCTCATGACGGGACCTGCGACCAGAGAGAGGGGGCCGGTCGCCCGGAAGGTGATCTTGCCGCCCTCGGTCTCGGCCTCTATCTTCAGCAGCGGTTTTTCAGCGACTTGCATTCTTCTCCCCACTTGTCGACGATGCTTCCGAGCCTCGCCTTGATCTTTTCGTCTCCGCCAGCCTCGGCGAGAGCAGTCTTCGCGGCGCGGCAGTGGTCCCGGATCACCTCGGCGCAGAGGCCGAGCGTCGCCTCCGTCGAGTGATCCCTGCTGTAAATCACGGGAAGGGTGATGGAGGTCTTCTCCGAAGATTTGCCCTTCTCCATCCCGAGGAACTCGTTCAGGTCGTCGGCTACCTGGTAGGCGAGGCCCAGGTGCATACCGTAGCTCTCGAAGAGGGCGACGTCATCGTCGGACGCGCCAGCTATCAGGCACCCGATCTTGGAGGACGCGGAGATGAGCGACGCCGTCTTCTTGCAGATGCAGAGGTAGTAGTCTTCGGGCCTGTTCCTGCTGGCGAGGTCGAGCATCTCCCCTTCGGACATCTCCATGCAGGCATCGGAGAACGCCTCGATCACCGCCTGGCTGTAGCCGGACATGAGGCCGATGGATCTGGATATCAGGTAGTCGCCGCAGAGGAGGGCCGCCTCCATCCCGTACTTATGAAAAGCGCTGGCCACGCCACGCCGCTCTGTCCCGTGGTCGAGGATGTCGTCGTGGACGAGGGAGGCCGCATGCACCAACTCCAAAGCCAGGGCGGCGTCCACCGATTTGGCGGGGTCGCAGCCGAAGGCCTCCGACGAGAGGACGAGTATTAGGGGTCGGACCCTCTTTCCGGGCGATGTGAGGACGTACTTTATGACCTCGCCCAGGCCCGAGCCCGGCAGGCTCTCGGTCAGCCTAATAAGCTCCCCGTTGATCAGATTATACTCGTCCCAGGCCTCGAACATCTCAGAGGTGGTTGGCCGGATCTATATTTAGGTGTTGCGAAACGGAACCGACGGTTGCGTCTTTTTGAATAGAGCTTCATCGGAAGGTTTCAAGGCATCTCCCCGATTTTCTCGGAACATTCCGATTTATGTAGTCACCGAACCGCTGAATACTGGAACGGGTCCAAGCCCCTCAACTCTTCGCAAGAAGCCTCTCAAAGTTCTAATTGAAAACACAAAAGATATTATATTATATCTGCAGAAGTTCGGGCGAGGATACGCATATGAAGGCGATTTTGGTTCTATCTTCGGCTCTGCTCTTCGTTATCGGACTGCAGGGCTCGGTCGGCTCGGCCCAGACTCTGGCCAGCACCTTCGATGAGGGCGGCGAGGGGTGGGGTTCAGAGGGGTGCTCTCACTTATCCTGGCAGCAGTATGGGGGCGATCCGGGCGGGTTCCTTCAGGCGGAGGGCGCGGGCGACGGAGCCTGGAGCCGTGAGTCGCCGAAATCCTGGTCTGGGGACTGGAGCAGGTATGTGGGTGGGGTATTGAGCTTCGACGAGAGGCTGATCGCGGCCGATGGGCCCGATCCAGAAGGGGGCATCGTGAAGATCGTGACCTCCGACGGGACGGTCCTGTCCTGGTGCTTTCCAGCTCCCGAGAGGTTCTGGACCGGTCGCGAGGTCGTCCTCAGCGCCTCCAACTTCGGGGCGTCGGATGTCGAGTTTCGACAGGCCATGAGGTCGGTGGCTGGGATTTCGATCGGGGGCGAACGGATCGGAAAGAGGGCGATCATCGGCCTTGACAACGTCGCCGTCGCGCCGCCCTCGGGCCTAGACCTCTCCACCACCTTCGATGAAGGCGACGGCGGATGGAGGCCCGAGGGAGACGTCTCTTTCGAATGGAGGGAGATGGGCGGAAACGGCGGAGGGTTTCTCGTGGGCCAGGATCTCGGCGACGGCAGCACCTGGTACTACGTCTCCCCTGCCTCTTGGGCCGGGGACTGGACCCCTTACGTCGGAGGGGCTTTGATCTTTGACTTGAAGATGATCGACTCGGGCAAGGGGGAGCCTTACGAGGCGGACCTGGTGAGGGTCGTCGGGACTGACGGGTCGGCGGTCTCCGTCTCCTCTTCATCCTTTTCATATTCAGAAGACCTGCCAGCGAGCTCCTGGACCCGGCGCTGGGCGGTCCTCACCTCCGCCGCATTTGGAACAACCGAGGAGACGTTCTCAAGGGTCATGAGTTCTGTGGACCGGGTTTTGATCAGGGGCGAGTACTCGGACAGCAGCGACGTCGAGGGGCTTGACAACGTGATCGTGACATTGCCGGTCACCACCGACCTTGTGAGCACCTTCGATCTCGGGGACGAGGGCTGGAGAGAGGGCCGGGACGTATCCCTCTCCTGGAGCGAGGCCGGAGGAAATTCGGGCGGCTTTCTCCGGGGCGAGGACCTGGGGTCCGGGCAGACCTGGTACTACGTCTCCCCCACCTCTTGGGCCGGGGACTGGACCCCTTACGTCGGAGGCGTATTGAGCTTCGAGCTGAAGGTGGTCGATTCAGGGAACGGCAGCTCCACCTTCGGGGACGTGGTCCGGATATACGGTAAGGACGGGTCTTACCTATCCTGGTCTTGCGACCCGCCAAAAGGCTCCTGGACCCGCCGCCAGGTGTCCCTGGTGCCGTCCAACTTCAGAGAGTCCGGTGGGAGCTTCGACCTGGTTATGGGGGACGTATCGGAGGTCTGGATCAGGGGCGAGTACAGCAACATGAGGGACGTGGGGGGGCTTGACAACGTGATGGTCACCCTGGGTCCCGAGGGGTAAGCGTTCAAGACGGGACCGATTTGAGGCGTCTATAGCCTCTTCAAAACTCGGTGGCGATCTGACCTCGCCGACCTCTCCGTCGTCGGCCGCGAAGATCGGTTCCCTCCGCAAAGTTTTTGGCATTTCGCGCCGATATATTTTCTATATGGTGGGAAGAATTAGACGATCAGCTCTCGGACTGATATCCACAACTTTTGTTTTTTTGGCGTTGGTGTCCGGGGCATACTGTCAGGCGGACCCAAACGAGCCTAACGGCGAGCTTGGGGACGCGACCGCGATAAACGCCGGCGGTGCTTTTGGAGGGAGCACGAGCCCGGCGGGGGACGTGGACTTCTACAAGTTCAGGATCGACAGCCCGGGGGTCCTGGAGGTGAAATTGACCACCGTTCCAGACGATATGAAGACAAGGATCGACTTTTACGGCAAAAACTTCAACTGGATCACGAGGGTCGACGCCTCAAACCCCGGCGACCTTGTGACCCTGAACCTGGACATCACGAACCCCGGCTGGTACCATGTCGGGATATCGGATCTCGCGAGGAAGTCTCACGATCTCGGGTACTCCTTTGACCTGAACTTTGAGCCTGTCGTCGATTCGAACGAGCCGAACGGCGAGATCGGAGACGCCACCGAGATCAACTTCGGCAGTTCCGTCGATGGATACATCTTCGCCGGGGGCGACGTGGACTTCTACAAGTTCTACATAAACAGCTCAGGAATCCTGGACGTGCTGCTCGATAGCGTCCCAGACGATATGAAGACGAGGATCGACTTCTACGGCAAAAACTTCAACTGGATCACCAGGGTCGACGCCTCAAACCCCGGCGACCTTGTGACCCTGAACCTGGACATTGCCAGCCCCGGCTGGTACTACGTAGGAATATTGGACCTCGCGAGGAAATCCCACAACGTCGGGTACGCTTATCACGCGGAGTTTGAGCCGGTGGTGGACGAGAACGAGCCCGACGGCGAGATCGGGGACGCGACGGATATCAACTTCGGCGATCTCGTGAGCGGGCACATCTTCCCCAGGGCAGACGTGGACTTCTACAGGTTCAATGTGCCAACCCCCGGAATTTTGGAGGTGAAGCTGACCGACTCCCCCGACGATATGAAGACGAGGATCGACTTCTACGCCAAGAACCACAATTGGATCACCAGGACCGACGCCTCCAACCCCGGCGATTTGACGACATTGAATATCGACATCGCAAACCCCAGCTGGTACTACCTTGGGATCGGCGACCTCATGGGGGCCTCTCACAATGTCCAGTACGGCTTTTCGGTCGCCTTCGAGCCGGTGGTGGACGCAAGCGAGCCGAACAGCGAGATAGGAGATGCGACAAAGATTAATTTCGGCGAGGTCGTCAACGGCATAATCTTCCCGAAGGGCGACGCCGACTTCTACAAGCTCTGGGCGGATATAGGGAAGTTAGAGGTGAAACTGACCGATTCGCCCGACGATATGAAGGCGAGGATCGACCTCTACGGCAAGAACTTCAACTGGATCACGAGGATTGACTCCTCTAACCCCGGAGATCTGGCGACCCTGGAGTTCGAAGTTGCAAGCCCCGGCTGGTACTACATCGGGATCACCGACCTGGAGGGCAAATCCCACAACCTCGGGTACTCCTTCCAGGCGAGGGGAGTGGGCGCTACAAAGGACGATCTCGGGACAATGAAGGACGGAACCGTCGGAACGAAGACCGGAGAGGTTCAAAAGGTTCCGGATGGCGCAACTGGTGGGACGACAACGTCGTATCGAGAGGCAAACCTCAATCATTCGGGATTTGATTTCTCCGAGGGCGCCATCGGTGAATACCCCACCTACGATGGAGAGATAATAAGCTGGCAGTCTGACCTTATGGCGACAACTCACCCGGATTATCCTCGAGATAGTAGTTACCTTTGGTGGAGGAACCTCCATCTGGATGATGTGAATCACGCCAGCCAGACCAAGGACATGGGCGCAGTCGATATCTCAACGGTACGAACGGTTCCTGCAGAGTGGGACAAATCACCCCTGATACCACCTCTCCTGTTGGGGCATACGATCGTTGCCAAGTGCTATGACGGTTATGTCAAGTTCCAGGTGATATCGGTTGATCCTGTAGACTGGTCAGCTCGTGTCAAGTATTCCTACTCCGCGGATGCCGTCTTCGACGATATCGCAAGTTGAGGGGGGGCTTGACAGAGCTTACGAGATAGGGCATCAATAAAATCCGACCTGATGAAAGGCTTCACCGGGAACGAGCCGTTCGCCCGATCCGGCGACGGGCCGTTCTGAAGCCGGGTGGATAGATGCTCGGGCTGGGGCGGGGCGCCGGGCGAGGTGGTTTGGGATCTTTGCCCCTCTCTCGCCCCGGTCCATCCTCGGCCGTTCGGCTCCAGCTCCTGGGCGGGGCCCAGATGGCGGAGGCCAGACAGAATCCCGAGATCAAAATCAGGATTGTGCATGCCCGCGCCGTCGGCGCGGCCTCTCTTTTTGACTGAATGTATCTGACCGACGATCTTACGGTTCGTTCTGGGGCGATCTTTTCGCCATCATCCGGCGAGCCTGCATCGCGAGAAGGCCGCTGGTCGCTTGGACTGGGGCGGGAAAGATTTTCAACGATGGACGAGAAAACGAAAGACTGATGCTCGGCCTTTCTGCTCGGCGGAGGCTTTGAGGCCGTTGTGGGCGATGGTGGGCAAACTTGGGTTGTAGTTTCAGAAGAATCTCGAAAGAAGGGGCGGATATGAAACAGGATGAAATACTGGAAAAGGCGCGGTTCGAAGACGAAAATGAAATCAAGATTCTGTACGTCGCCGGCAGCCCCTACGAGATGGGCTACCAGCACGGCCGGATTCTGGCCGATAAAATCGACCTGATGGTGAACCGGACCCTCCTCGCCACAGCCGCCTACGTCGCCGCCCAGACGAGCTCGGACCTGGAGAGGGCGGAGGATATGCTCTGGATCGGGCAGAAAAAGGCCGAGCCGTTCCTTCCCGAGGAGCTGAGGGAGGAGATGGTGGGGATCGCCGACGGCGTTCGGGACGCGGGCGGGAAGGTGACGCTCGATCAGATCCTGCTCTGGAATACCAACTACGACCAGTGGTGCATCTACTGTCACCCTTTCTATTGGAATTGCGACGGCGACGACAGTGGAGCGCCCTCGGCTTCGCCCCCGCAAGCACCGACAGGCGGCGGGTGCAGCAGCTTCTCCGCCTGGGACGAGGCGGCGGGCGGCGACGGCAAACTGATCTTCGGCAAGAACGAGGACAACTTCAACATGCCCGAGCAGCTCGACTGCAGGATGATGGTGGTGGCAGATCCCGACGACGGGTTTGGCCACGTATTCATGACATATCCGGGGATGATCGGCCTCGACGGCGGCGTCAACGAGGAGGGGTTTGAGATGATGACCCAGCTCAGCTCCATGCGGCAAGAGAGCATGGACGGGTGCGGCATCGCCGTCTTCACCCGCCTTCTATTGGCCCATGCCAAGACTGTCGACGACGCCGTCAGGATCTTCCGGGACAATCCCCGGTGTGCTGGAATCGCCTACCACGTCGCCGACGCCAAGAGAAAGCAGGCGGCGGTGGTGGAGACCTCCTCAAAGATGGTTTGCGTCCGGCATCCCATGGACGACGTGAAGGCGATGTGGCAGACGAACCACTCCAACTGCTACCCCGGCTGGATGGGCTACTCGGGGTACAACATGGTGAGAGATCAGGCCCCCGTAAACGAGATCGAGGACATATCCACCATCGAAAATTGGCAGGCCAGCCTCAAGGACCCGTACAACTTCTACGTCCAAGCGCCCAGCCGGTTTGAGAGGTACGGGCAGCTGATTCATGAGCATTACGGCAACATATCCCCGGAGAACGCCATGAAGATCTTGTGCGACCGGTACGACCCCTACACCCGGATGACCCGGCCGGAGGACTTTCCCTCCTGGACGAACAACATCCTCTGCACCATATGCGCCCTCTACCCCGACTTCGCCTATCGGGCGAAGGAGCCTCTGGGAGAGTTCAAAGCCCACATAGCCAACATGTGGAGCCTCGTCGCCCGTCCCGAGACCGGGGACCTGTGGCTGGCGATCCGGGACTTTCCGGCGCAGCGGGGCGGGTACGAGCACTTCAACCTGAACGATCTATTGGGCCGGCGGCGCTGACCAGCCCGGCCCCCCCTCCCCAGCCGTCCGCTCACCAACGCTGGTCATAGCCGGCGACTCCGACATTCTGATACCGCCGGAGAACGGCCGCATCCTGGCGGAGGAGATCCCCGGCGCAGAGCTTCACACGATCGAGGGGGCGGGCCACCTATTCTGGATCAGCCATCCGGACGAGACCTTCTCGATGGTGGCGGAGTTTCTGGAGGAGAATGAGAACCTAATGTCAGAGGTGGATTAGGTTTACCGGCTAATAACAATAATTTTTAAAAATATCTTTTTATGTGTTCGTATATTCGGTTGGATCTTCAGCACAATTATTGTGAATATTTAGTTTAAATAGGGCATAGACGTTTAGTTGCTAATGAATGTGATATTTATCTAATTATCTCATGTACTTTTTCAATTATATCAGAAACATCCTTAATTTCTAATATTTCCTTATCATCCATAAGCTCGGCAATTCGTTTTCCGAATTCGGGTTTTCTGAAATGATCATAAGTGACAGCATGATCCATCCGATATTTTTCGACTACATCTTTAAGGGCTTTTGAAAATTTATTTTCTGACCTTAATAATTTAATCTCAGCAGGTGTCCACGTTTCAGCATCATTTTTTGGCCAATAATGATTGAGACATTTTGAGATGAGATCATCCGAAAAAATATCCTCAAATTCTTTTATTCCTGCAAATATCACATTAGTTTCAATATATTCCGGACTGAAGCCGATTTGACTTAACTTGTCTTTCGTTACCTTTCTTGATCGATCTAACTGTGTATCTTTATCCAAAAACAAAACGGTGGCGTCGGATTTATTTTTGTTTAATAATTTTAAAAATGCGTCCCAACACGCGTTACTCTTAAGATTTACCAAAACAACTCCATCTTCCGTCAACGTTTTCTTTGTGACTTTTTTATACAGTATGGGCAATGCATTTTCTTCAGTATCTCCTTCAACTATTAAAAAACATCTCTCAAAAAATAAGCTGCTATTTTTAATACCCGAAATCTCAGAAACATTGTCAAGGAACTCTTTGATCCCGTCTTCATCGTGCCCTTTTAGGTATTCTACATGAGAGATGCCTTTATTTTGCAAAACATGATTTATGACTTTTGCAGGTGCACGATCTATCATGGAAATTGAGTGCGTACAGATGATGATTTGGATTTTCGCGTCAGGTATGTTAGAAAGATTCTCTAATGTATAAAACATTTCTTTCTGAGCGCTATAATGTAAACTTGCATCGGGCTCATCATAGCCTCGTATTATTCTTCTGTGTTTTTCTGCAGTTCTAATTTCTTTATCCCATTCGGTTATGGCTAAAAACAATCTTTTCTTTGAACCTTCTCCAATATTATTAATCGAATGTAAGCCAGTCCCGTAATCAATTAGGAGATCGGATAATTGATATCCACTTGTAAAGTCAATAGAATGATATCCCGAAATCTTCTCAACTTTATCGATTATCCCCTTGACTTTACTGAAAAGACTGTCGTTTATTCTAGTGTCAAGATCTTTTATAATCTTCTCTCTTTTTTTCACCAAACTTCGTTTTAACTTTGGATTTCCTTCTTCATCGTAATCATAGAAAAATGACTTATAAACATCAGTCAATGTTCGTTCAATTAATTTTCTAGGATTTCCATAAGTTGAGCTATCATAGTACTCGAATATAGGTAAAAACTCTGATAATTCTGACCATTTAATCTCGCTCCAACCTTGTTTCTTCGGAATAGTCTCAAAATTTTGTTGAATATACAATGACAACCGTTCTTTTGCCTCATTTACAGATCCGTATTCTAACGAAAATGTGCTACAGAGGTCTTTAAGCACAGGAGCTTTTAAACTATTAATCTCATTTAATTCTTCCTGTTCAAATACGTATCTATTAATGAGAGACCTTGTGACCACGTTATCTTGCTCGTCCAGAGAAAATTCTTTTTCCAACGTAATTTCGTTATTTATTATATATTCTTTTGATATATCCCTTGCCTTTTTCCCATTTACATTAAAACCTAATCTTATTCTACATGTTCTCTCCTTTTTATTATTAATCTCTTGAAATATATCTTGGCTCATAGGTTGATTATTTAAAGCTATGTTTAATGCTTTCAATATTGACGATTTACCGCAGTCGTTTTCTCCGATAAATATCGTCATTTTGTGAATAGGTATCTCACCACTGTCTTTAAAACATTGAAAATTTATTAATCTTATATATTTCAACTCCATTTATTTTACCCTTCTTGTCAAATATTTATCCCTTATATCCGAGCTGAAATATTTTCCGTGTGATTGTGCATTCATTAATGATGTATAAACATCAAGAGGAACTCCAATGTATTGATATATTCTATCGCCTTTAAACACTATCTCTAATATTCGATCATTCTCATCATATCCTATGGATTTTATGTTGCTTGAAACAACATCCACTCTCTGCAAATTCGTATCCTCCATCCTGTAATTGCAAAGTCAGTTTAACATACAATTATATGTATCTTTCCCTAACGACATAACCCCATACCTATCATAATAAACATCATCTACTATATTTCCAGATAAGTTTCCATAGCGGAATAAATCAAGCCAGAAAATTCTCAGCACGTTATCTATAAAACCAAAAATAGTTGCGCTGAATCCGAACTAAAAAGGAGGGCGGTGGAGAGGGTGAGGTAGGAGGACCGCCCCCTACGCCACTTCCTCGCCCGTCCTCACCCTGACCGACCTTGCCACCGGGATCACGAAGATCCTGCCGTCGCCGGGCCGTCCGGTTCTGGCGGCGGTGGAGATCGTCTCGATCAGGCTGTCGACTTCTTCGTCCTTCACGATCAGCTCGATCCTGATCTTGGGGAGGAGGTCGACGTCCATCGTCCTGCCCCTGAACTGGAGCTTTATCCCCTTCTGCTCGCCCCGGCCCGTCACCTCGCAGACGGTCATGCCCACAAAGCCCTTCTCCTCCAGGGCCTTTTTGACCTGGTCAAGCCTCTCGGGCCTGATTATGGCCTCAACTTTCATCATCGCAAATCACCACCTTTCGCCGCTAGGCGTAAGCCTTCTCACCGTGCTGGGATATGTCAAGCCCCACGTACTCCTCATCTTCGGTTACCCTAAGGCCCATCGTCGCGTCGACGATCTTCGCCAGGGCGTAGGTCACAACGAAGGCGTAGACCACCGCGGCTCCGGCGCCGATCACCTGGGCGACGAACTGGTCGACGTTCCCCTGGAGGAGGCCGGAGTATCCGCCGACAGCCTCGATTGCGAAGATGCCCGTCGCAATAGCACCCCAGAGGCCGCCCATGCCGTGGACCGCCCAGGCGTCCAGGCTCTCGTCAAGCCCCTTTCCGACCCTGAATAGGAGCGCCTTGTAGCAGAGGAGGCCTGCGACCGCCCCGATCACAAGAGCCGACATCACGTCGACGAACCCCGCCGCTGGGGTTATGGCGACAAGCCCCGCGATCCCGCCGCTCACCATGCCCAGAGCGCTCGGCTTGCCCTTGACCCAGGAGGCGAAGAGCCACGCCAGAGCCCCCGCGGCTGCAGAGGTGTTCGTCACGACGAAGGCGTTTGCTGCAAGTCCGTCAGCTGCCAAAGCGGAACCTGCGTTGAATCCGAACCACCCAAACCAGAGGAGCGCAGCGCCGAGCATCGTCATCGGTATGTTGTGAGGCTCCATATCGTGGTCGCCAAAACCGATCCTTTTGCCGATAACAAGAGCCAGGGCGAGGGCGCCGAAGCCGGAGCTTATGTGAACTACGGTGCCGCCAGCGAAGTCGAGGGCGCCGAGCTGGCTCGCCCAGCCGCCGCCCCAGGCCCAGTGGGCGAGGGGATCGTAGACGAGGGTAGTCCAGAGAATTCCGAAGACTATGAACGAGCCGATCCTCACCCTCTCAGCCACGGCAGAGGTTATTATCGCAAGGGTGATCCCTGCGAACATGAGCTGGAAGGCCATGAACAAGAGACCAGGTATCGTCATATCTCCCGCGTCCATGCCGACGCCTCGCAGGCCGAGGAAGTCAAGGCCTCCTATGAAGCCCGCTATGTCAGTCCCGAAGGATAGACTGTAGCCGACCAGTACCCACTGGACGCTGACCAGGGCCATCGCCAGGAAGGAAAGGCCGATCATGGAGACTACGTCCTTCTTCCGGACGAGACCTCCGTAGAATAGCCCGACTCCTGGTATCATCAACATGACCATGGCCGTTGCGACCAGGATAAAGGCCGTATCACCGCTGTCTAGAACCATAATGCACCACCTTTTGATCTTCGAAGTCCGTATCTTGGATTGACCATCAATACGTGCGACTTGTCTGACGAGCAGAACGCCTTCATGCATTTATAAAGAGATTTGATAAAGTTTCATAGTGGTTATGAAAAATGCTTATCTTATATGTTCCGCTCTTATCCAAGAAAAATCGACATCCTTTGCCATCTCGGTCGTGCGACGGCTGATGAACTCTTGGGAACTCTGTGTCCCTCATTTTTCCGCATCAGTTGGGCGATCTTGGAGACGTATCCATCGAGACGTACCCAGCACGGCTATCCGCCCTGAGAGCTTGCAGGGGTATGGGCAAAATGACTTTTTTGCACCCTTCAATGGGGGTGAGAGGAGAAGGTGAAAGAACAGCTCGAGGCCGTCGACCTGTGGGAGATGAGAAGCGCCAAGGCCGTAAACATCTCGGGGGGGCAAAAGCATCGGGCAGCTCTTGCAAGGGCTCTTGCGATCCAGCCCCGCCTTCTTTTGCTGGACGAGCCGTTGGCAGCTCTCGACATAAGAAGGCAGGCGGTAACTATTCAGCACCCAACAACCAGCATCGGCAAACTCAATTGATGAGATGTCGCGTGGCCAGTTCCAGAGAGCTAACTTCAAGTAACTTCGTCAGTAGATATCGTTTTCCATTCTAGCGCAAATTGTTTGTCGGCATGCCTTCATAACCAAAATCAGCATCATGCGGGCGATTCGGGATAGCTGAATAGTTACGGCAGGCGGAGATGAGAAAGGAGCTGAGGACTCTGATCAGAAACTTTGGCGTTCCGAGCATAGTCGTCACCCACGACCTTCGGGTTTTGGTCAGCATCGGCGATAAAGTGTTCCTCCTGGAGGAGGGAAAGGTGATCCACTCAGGTCCCGCAGAGGAGGTCTTCAATGCGAAACCCCTCACTGGTGCGGTGGTGTCCACACGAACTCGTCCCACTCATCCCGCAACGCCGAGAAGTTCATGAACCATGCATGAAGAGATTCCTGAAGAGTGGACAATATGACAAAGGATACGGAGAAAATGGAAACGGGGACAATGGAAATCAAATATCGACCCATCGGGATCATCCATTCGGAGTATACGAATCAGGAGGAGACCCCCATCCAGGGGGTTTTCAACAGTTCCTCCAAAGGCGAGGTGGAGCTTTTTCCCGAGTACGTCTCGGGGCTGGAGGACCTTGAGTCCTTCTCCCACGTCATCCTCCTTTACCACTTCCACCGGGCGACGGGCTGCACTCTACTCCAGAAGCCCTTTCTCGATGGTGAGAAGGAGCGCGGGATCTTCGCCATACGCCACTTCAACCGACCAAATCCCATAGGCATCTCCATTGTGGGGCTGTTGTCGGTCAAGGGCAACGTTCTGGAGGTCTCCGGAATTGACGTCCTTGACGGAACGCCGCTCCTCGACATCAAGCCCTATGTCTGCCAGTTCGATCATCGAGAAGAGGCGAAGAGCGGGTGGGTGGACGATCAGCATATCCAAGACATCGGGGACTGGAACAGCACACCAAAGGAGCTCAGAAAACGAGAGAGGACGAACCTCTGATCGATCTCGTGGGCGGGGTCCCCACGCCGGTCTGGCCGAAGGGCTCTGTTATGCGAGCTTCGCCCTCGGCGCCACAATCCTGTGTCTGCTGGCGAGACATCGTGATGGAAGAGGAAAATCACATTCCTCGGCTCTCGAGATTGACCTGGGGAGCTTCATCGCCCTCCACAGGAGGACTCGGGCCGTGGCACAGCCGGAGCGGATCCAGTTCGGGATGCTTCTGGGTCGCGGTCGCGGTCGTGGCGCTGACCATTCGCACTTTGCCCTCGAAAGGACGAATTTAGGTACGTAGGGAATCGTCGCGATTAGGCACATCAAAAGTCGGAAAATATGATATTCTTAAATTATTTGTATACAACTGCGGAAAGTGGGTAAGGGGGTAGTGTTGAGCGAAAAAAAGGGCTATGGGAACGAGTCTTGCGGAAGGCGGCGCGGGCTTGATGGACTGTTACGGCGCAGACACCAATGAGCAATTAAATACTATCGTCGCTTCTTTTCGATTTCCCCGTTTGAATTTGTCTTGATTAAGAAAATGTCGCCGTCTAAGGCTTCATAAGAATTTGTAAAACCACCGATTATGTAGCCACCATCTTTGGTCTGTTGGACTGATCTGCCTTCATCAACACCCGATTCACCGAAATAATTGCTCCACTCTTCTTTTCCGTATGAGTCAGTCTTGATCAACCAGACATCTTTATCTTGGCCTCCACTACCGTAAGATGTAGTCCAACCCGCAACGATATATCCTCCGTCCTTAGTCTGCTGGATGGATTCACCACTCTCATCATTCGGGGAGCCGTGCCCATAAGTTTTATTCCATATTTCGTATCCTGTGGAGTTAGTCTTGATCAGCAAGACATCCTTATCATCGCTACCATGAGACGTGGTCCAACCTGTGATAATGTAACCGCCATCGGCTGTCTCGTGGACCGATCGCCCTCCTTCATCGCCAGGTCCGCCAATGATTCTGCTCCACATTTCATTTCCTTCTGAATTCCATTTCATCAGTAAGACATCAAAGTTGGTAATATGACTTGAGTCGGTTCTGCCGGTTACCACATAGCCATCGTCTTTAGTCTGCCAAACAAAAACACTGCTATCATCAACAAATTGACCTTCAGTGGTTTTATTCCATTCTTCGTTCCCTTTTGAGTCTGTTTTTATCAACCAGATATCTTGGCGTTCATTATTCACATTGGGGGATGTACGTCCCACGATGATGTAACCACCATCTTTTGTCTCTTGGACTGAATGACCACCATCGTAATATGCTGCTCCAAAAGTTTTGCTCCACTCTTTTTTTCCTGCTAAGTCTGTCTTTATTAGCCAGACATCTTTATTGCCGTTGCCGTATGATTCTGTCGAACCTGCAATGATATAACCACCATCTCGTGTTTGCTGGATTGATCTGCCCTCATCATTGCCAGATCCGCCAAAACTTTTGTTCCACAATAAATTTCCATTCGAATCCGTTTTCGCTAACCAAACATCTTTGCCGCCATTACTCCAAAGTTCTGTCGAACCTACAATGATATAACCGTTATCGATCGTCTGCTGGACTGAGTAGGCCTCATCATGACCCGATCTGACTAAGTTTTTGTACCAAGATTCTGCAGAGATTTCTGGTGGTTCATAGATGCTAGCACGCATATAGGAACATGCTCAATAAAGTGTTGCGATTTGCCAGAATGGTCGACGGGCAGATAATTATAAATACAAAAACTTAATCAATATTATTTGTGAAGGATCGTATAGAAAGG
>Ga0268285_1000521_pt1 | contig 22078 bp, 22 predicted proteins | sample saktaG_2_FD_190144 | JGI IMG/M metagenome (GOLD analysis project Ga0268285, IMG submission 190144) | Saline water microbial communities from Sakinaw Lake, British Columbia, Canada - sak_2013_06_06_120m | ecosystem: Environmental > Aquatic > Non-marine Saline and Alkaline > Saline ... | reverse complement strand
GCTTGGAATTCTTAGAGACGCTACACAATAGCGCTTTTAGCTGCAAGATGATCTAAATGGGACATCCAACAAATCAGAATCAGTGTCGCTTTCTTTGGATATATCAACCAATTCCTGGCGCACTGCCTGGAAATGAGGATACTCAACCTTAAAATCAATGAATTTAAGAATTTGGTGGATTTTTCCATCGAATTTGATGAGATATCATTTACTACGGTAGTTGTGGGTCAAAACGGTACTGGTAAATCGAATTTGTTAGAGGCGTTGACTATAATTTTTCGTAATCTCGATCTCGGAAATCCTCCCGCGTTTAAATATAAAATAGATTATTTGTGCCGTGGAAATAAAATAAGAGTGGATGCAGATCCAGATCGAAAGACAAATCGTTATATAATTACAGTGAATAAAAGCAAAGTATCTTATAAGAGATTCTTACAACTAGGAAGGCAGGTTTATTTGCCTAATTACGTATTCGGTTATTATTCTGGGTCAAGTAACCGTATGGAGATGTATTTTGAAACACATCAGAATCGGTATTATAAGGATTTGATTGGTGGCAGAAAAAAGCCGTTGAGACCTTTTCTATATGCTCGCCATGTACACAGCCAATTTGCACTTCTAGCTTTCTTCTACAGTGAAGATCAAAAAATATTGGACTTTTTAAGTGAACATCTAAGGATAGAAGGCTTGGACTCTGTTCTCTTTGTTATGAAGGAGCCTACTTGGAGTGGCAAAGGTGCTGACCCACGGTTTTGGTATGCTGAAGGTACAGTACAAACATTCTTGAGTAAATTATATGATCTATCGCTTGCGCCTTTGAGAATTAAGCAGACGATCAATTTAGACTTCAGGAGAACTAAGAGATTAGAACATCTGTATCTTTATATTAAAGATGTAGAAACTTTGAGGAAGTTAGCTGATGGGTATCTAATTGAGGAGCACCCGAGCCCACAAGATTTTTTCAAGGCACTAGAAAGCACATATATTTCTGAATTGATTAGTGAAGTTAGAATACGAATTTATGTCAGAAATACAGATGGGTCATTAACATTTCGTGAGTTAAGTGAAGGCGAACAACAGATGTTGATGGTCCTCGGGCTCTTACGCTTTACAAAAGAGGATGAATCTCTATTTCTTTTAGATGAACCCGATACTCATTTGAACCCAACTTGGAGTATGCAGTATATTGATTTTCTAAAATATATGCTTGGTGATCAACAAACAAGTCATATTATAATGGTAACGCATGACCCCCTAGTTGTTGCAAATCTTGAAAAGTCTCAAGTAAGGATATTTCGAAGAGATGAAAAGGATAATCTTATTTATGTAGATCAACCGGAATACGATCCGATAAAGATGGGATATGCTGCAATTCTTACTAGCGACATATACGGCTTTAGGTCAATTATTTCCCCAGAAATACTAAATTTACTTGACGAGAAACGTGAATTGGCAATTAAAATTAATCCAACTCAAGGAGATCTAAGCAGATTGAAAGAATTGAATCAGCAGCTTGATGAATTTGATTTTACGAATGTAGTGAGAGATCCACTATATGCGCCATTCGTTCGTGCTATGTCAGAATTGGAGGAAGATGCGGGCCTTCAGGAGCCTGTGCTAACGAAAGAACAAAGAGAAACACGAAAAAAACTTGCTATTGAGGTATTGAGAAAACTAAAAGCTAAGGGAGATCAAGCAGAATGAGATTTATAGATCTCAGCCGAATTAAATTGTGCGATGGGTGGATGGAAAAAGCGCAGAAAGCTTTGGAGGATATTGAGGATTTGCCTCCAAAGGAACGAATCAAGGAGATAAACCTGAAGTCACGTATTTGGGCGGATTTAAAAGATGATTTGAAGAAATGTTCTCATAATAAATGCTGGTACTGTGAATCAAAATTGTGTCGTTCGGATTGGTCAGTAGATCACTTTAGGCCCAAGGGAAGTGTTTTCGAGTGTCAAGATCATGAGGGTTACTGGTGGCTTGCTTTTAAATGGGAAAATTTCCGCTTTAGTTGTACTTATTGTAATAGCCACAGAAGGGACAGAATTACTGGATATTCTGGTGGCAAGCATGATCATTTTCCACTGATAAACGAGGAACAACGGGCCAGGACCCCTAAAGATGATATTGAGGTTGAGCGTCCCTGTTTGTTAGACCCTACCAAGGCAAGTGATCCTGGATTACTATGGTTTGACCAAAATGGCGAGGCCGTTCCAAAATATTCGAAGAAAGATTTTCTAACTTTGTATCAACGTGCTAAGGTTTCGATTAGTATATATCATTTAAATTATCACGAGACAAGCGAGAAACGAAAAATTTTGTACAATGATGTTGCAAAGCTCGTTAAAGATGGTAACAGATATTTCAATCGCTGGGCTAATGGTGACGGAGATGGACAATACGAACTTGACCGAGTAGTAGAAAAATTACGTGATATGCTTGATGAAAGTGCAGAATATTCTGCAGCCACTAGATCTTACTTGAATGGGTTGAGGAGTAATGAGAGCGAATGGTTAGATTCTGTTATAACTACATGTTTATCATAAAAGGAGATTGGTAATGTGAATGATATCTCTGGGATAATCATCCAGCGCCTCTGGAATTATTGCAACGTCCTGCGTGATGATGGGGTGAGTTACAGTGACTATGTGGAGCAGCTTACCTATCTCTTGTTCCTGAAGATGGCCGACGAGCAAACTAAGCCACCAATCAAACAGGAATCTAAAATACCTCAAGGTCTAGACTGGGAGAGCCTTTTGCACCAAGACGACTCCAATCTGGAAAATCATTACCGTAAAATTTTAACAAATTTGGCAACAGAAGGGGGGTTGCTTGGAACTATATTCCTGGAATCCCAAAATAAAATTCATGATCCCGTCAAATTGAGACATGTGATAACACTCATCGATGGCGAGACCTGGTTGGACATGACAGACGACGTCAAGGGGAAAATTTATGAGGGCTTGCTGCAAAAAAACGCTGAAGATGTCAAGTCAGGCGCAGGTCAATACTTCACACCCAGGCCACTAATCGGGGCGATGGTGGAAGTAATGCGGCCTCAACCCTGCATGACCATCTGCGATCCTGCCTGTGGCACAGGCGGCTTTTTCCTTGGTGCCTACGATTATCTCTCTAAACTTCCACTGAGCGAAGAGCAAGAGCTTTTTCTCAAGAGAGAAACTTTCCGCGGCAGCGAGATCGTTCCAGGGGCGGCACGGCTCTGCGTGATGAACCTATACCTTCGTGGCATCGTTGGCGAAGATAGTCCCATAACGGTGGAAGACAGTCTGAAATTCAAACCCAAAGAAGACGTTGGTATGGTGCTTACCAATCCCCCCTTTGGAAAGAAGAGTTCGATCACCATCTCCAATGGGGTGGGCAAACAGGAGCGGAAATCGCAATCCTACAAACGAAGTGATTTTTGGGCCACCACATCAAACAAGCAGCTCAACTTTCTCCAGCATGTAAATAGTCTCTTGAAGCCCGAAGGCAAAGCGGCTGTCGTAGTTCCGGACAATGTACTCTTCGAGGGCGGGGCTGGAGAGGTGGTGAGGCGAAACCTGCTCAAGGATTGCGACGTCCACACCCTTCTAAGGCTCCCAACGGGGATATTTTATTCTCAGGGCGTTAAGGCCAACGTACTCTTCTTCGACCGGAAAGAGGCCAGCAATAAACCGAGGACCGACCGGCTCTGGATCTACGACCTCCGGACAAACAAGCACTTCACCCTCAAGACAAATCCCCTCGGCGTTGAAGACCTCCAGGAGTTCATCGAATGCTACAACCCCGAAAACCGGCATGAGAGAACGGAGACGGAGAGGTTCAGGTCCTTCTCTTACGATGAGCTGATGCAGCGGGACAAGGCGAACCTGGACATCTTCTGGCTGAAAGACGAGAGCCTCGAAGACTCCGAGAACCTCCCCGAGCCCGAGGTCCTAGCCCAGGAGATCGTCGAGAACCTCCAGTCGGCGCTGGAGCAGTTCCAGAGCATCAGCGAAGATCTCGAAGAGAAAGAGGGGCCAACGGTCGGGTAGATCCGGCCCCACCCCCATTCCACCCCGACACCTCCGGCAGGGGCCTCCTTCCCGGCGCCGCCTGAGCGCTCCTCGCCCACGTAGGGTTTCCCTCCCGCCATCGGCTGCAGCCTGGGCGAGCCGCCACACCCCCCATTCCGGAAGCACCACACCTCAGTAATGCCACCGAGGGGGTGTGGCATGTCGGCTGGTCCATCAGCGATTGAGTCGATCTTTGATCAGGGTGGGTGTCCAATTCTCAGTCCTAAAGCGCATCCGTGACCAGAATGACAGTCCGGGTTGGCGGTGCAAGTGACTCCCACCCAAATCTGGTCGACCGTTCCTGGTTGGGCCTCGCATGCATTCCATGCCATCCTATAGAGATCATCTGCGACCTCCTGCTGCCTGCCAGAAGCTACTATATCATCATCTAGATATTCGATGACAAGCTCGACCCCAGGCTTGGGGGTCCAAGGGCGATCGTATATCGTCACTTCCTGTGGGTAATATCCCGCCAAGGCAGCATTGGTCAGAATTTCATCAACTATATCCTCTCTCGCGCCAAGGGTCAGGGGGATGCCCTCTTCACTGGCCGCCCCCATCGTTGCCATCATCAATGCGATGACAACCCAACAGAACAATTTAGCTTCCATTTTCACCACAATCCATTACCCTGAACACTCTCGGGGTGATATTGAACTTTTCGTAGTCTGTCGAACCTCTACTAAAACTGATTTCGATTCCAATTTTCATATGCCAGTTTGCAACTTCTTATCAGAAGTAATGATATAAATAATCATCTAAAGCTTATCTCTTTTTATAAGGAAGTCTCTTTCAGAAGGGGGTGCCTATACCTCTCTTGCTGCGTGAAAAGGTCCTAGCCATCATCCTGAGAAACGACGTCTTGAGGGCCGCCTTCTTCGGGTCGATCGCCAGGGGCGAGATGACTCCAGAGAGCGACGTGGACATCCTGGTGGAGTTTGCGGGTCGAAAGAGCCTGATGGACCTCTTGGGGAAGGAGAATCAAGCTTTAGGCGGCGAGCGCCGCCATAATCGACTCTGGGATCAGGCCTGGCTCTTCGTCCCGAACCTTTTGGCTGCGTTGAGGAAGGTCATCCCCACGACCTCGCCCTTCTCGCGCCTGATTATGACCTCGTCGTCGGTCAACTCCGAGTCGTCGGCACGGCTCGGCTTCTTGAAGTTCACGTAAAGCACGTCCGCCTCTTCGTCGTAGGTCCACCCAGATTTTCTTATGGGGGATGGTGAGCAGGTGGGGGACCAGCGCCGAGACCTTCTCTACTTCTGCCGCGCCCATATCTTCGACCTCCTTTCAAGTTGCTTCAACCTTCTCGTGAGAAACGCCGTGATTATAAAGCCATCCTCTCGGCCCACCTCTTTATAAACCACGACCAGATATTTATCGGTTTGCACTTCTCTCGTCGCCAGAAGCTCACCGGACTCGGCTTCATAGATTGCATCAGGGTCCTCTACGGTCTCTAGGACGTCGGAATAGAGACCCGCCTATCTCGGTGTGAGATTCGATTATGTGCAGCCATCTTTCATCTGGCAGCCGGATTTTCACGTCGTTCTTCGATCTGACCGTCACCATTCAAGCGCCCCCCCAATACCCACAGTTCTGTTGAGGATACTTACGGCATATTAGCACTGACATCAGATGATGGTGGTGCGATCCTTATAAAAGAATCTGCATACGATCACAGATTCTGCGAGAGCCGCAAAAGCTCTTCGAATCGATCCCCCTCAGCATCTTGCAACCTTCACCCCCCACCGCCTCCGGCAGCCGCCCTCCATCCGGCGCCGCCCGAGCGCCCGCGCCCCTCGGCCCCGGCCGCAAAAAGCCCTTCACCAAAAACGACGCCATCCCCAAGAGGAAACGTGGCGGAAAAAGTGATATCGTATCAACACCATCTTTTCAAAAATAACCGAAAGACGGATTTGAGGCAGAAGATATGACCGACCAGATCGAAGAGCTGCGCGAAAAGGTCCTTGCCGTCCTGCGAAGAAACGAAGTGAAAAGGGCCGCCTTCTTCGGGTCGATCGTGAGGGGCGAGATGACCGAGAAAAGCGACGTGGATATCCTCGTGGAGTTTGCGGGGCGAAAGAGCCTGATGGACCTATCGGGGCTGAAGATCGAGCTTGAGGAGGCGATCGACCGGGAGGTTGACGTCCTAACTTACGCCTCCCTCCATCCCCTCCTGAAAGAGAGAATCCTTAACGAGCAGGTCCCGATACTATGAGGAAAGATCCCAAGGTATTTCTCGCCCACATCCTTGAGTCGATAGATCTGATCGAGGGTTACTCGGGAGGCCAAAACCCTGGAGGAGTTCATAGAATCGCCCCAGCTTCAGGACGCCATCGTCCGCAGAATCGAGATTATCGGCGAAGCGGTCAAGAACCTGCCCGAAGATTTCAAGAGAGATTATCCTGAGATCGCCTGGCAGGAGATCGCCGGCCTTGTTACAGCCGATTTCTTCTGCATGCCGAATTAGGTATCAAATAATTATCAAATTTGAGGCTCACGGCCGTAAACCGCGCCCACATAGCCGTTAGCTATAATACGGTGATGTTACGAGATAAAAAATGGATACAGAAATGCATGGCGCTGGTTGTAGTCAGCATTCGGACTATCGCCGCCCTCTCAAAAGAATGGGTACGCGCCTGCTGATGCACGATCTCGCCGAAGAAAAGCTGAAGAACACAACTCTGATGAAGATTCTGAGAGAGATCGAGGAGCAGATGCTAGTCCGGACAGCTGAACGAAGTAATCTGAACGCAGTTCAATGTAGGTCAACACAGTTAAACATAGTTATGAGGTGAATTGGATGAAAATCGCGATTATGCCTTGCAGATCGGCCCCAAGAGGGCTGAAGATGCTCTTTGGATGCCTCCTGTTATGTCTTTTGACTTGCATGCCGGCGGCAGCACAAGCCGGAAGCATCACCCCGTTTAAAGCACCTTTGAAAGACTACGCCGAACTCAACTTCACTCTCCCCTCAGAAGTCGCGGTTGAGACTGGATCCATATCCGAGGGAAATTACACCGAAGGGAGGTATGTGACGGCTTCTTTGCGTCTCAACGAGAGCAAAATCGCTCTGTACCTTATCTACCCCTGCGAGGCTCCCGAGACGTGGCTGGACGCTGTGGGCTTGAAGTCGTTGGTCGATGGCTTTGCTCCCGGCCTGAATCAGACGGTCTATAGCCCATCACCCTTGAATATTAGCGACATACCTGCCCTGTGGGGCCAGCTGAACAACCAGATCTTGGTCGCCTACCAGCCTTCGAGTCAAACCTTTTCGCTTACCTTCATCGACGAGAACGTGACCGAGGACGTCGTGGAGTACCTCCTTGGATCGTTGCAGATAACCGTCAATGAGAGCAGCTCGCCTCTCTGGCCCGGCTACTGCGCCGGTGCTGAGGAGCCAGAGGTGGCTTCCGCTCCAGCCGTGAACGAGACCGGTCAGGCTGGGCAGACAGAGCAGACCGGGTCTGAGTTCAACAAAGAACAAGTGGATGCCGACTTGGCGGCCATTAGGGAACAGTTTGATAAGAAATTTGGGCTCTCGTTTTGAAGACCGCTTATGCGGCTCTTCAAACCTCCGATACATTTTTTCGATCGCCCAAGATTTTCTCTGCCAATAGGTCTTTTTTGCCAGGGAAGTTTTCTGAACTGAATGGCCAGATCGACGCTTTTTATCCTCTTTATACGAAAGTCGTCAACCATCGAAATCTTCTTGGTGGATTCAACTTTCTCAGAACTGGTGAAAGACAGATCCAAAATAGATCAACATTTAAATGCGATAATATCAATATCAGAATTTGAATGAAGGAGATCGATCCCAGCCAGGCCGTATACAAAGGCATGAAGCGCGCGGGCGTAGACTTCGTCGCCAGCGTGCCCTGCGTCAACCTCCAGGAGCTGCTGTCCCTGGTGGACTCGGACCCCGAGATCACGCACGTCCCTGTGACCAGGGAGGAGGAGGGGGTCGGGGTATGCGCCGGGGCGTACCTCGGTGGAAAGAGGCCGGCGTTGTTGATGCAAAACTCCGGTTTGGGCAACAGCATCAACGCCCTCGCCTCATTGAACGGTTTGTACAAAATTCCGCTCCTGATGATAATATCTCACCGGGGCGGCGAGGGCGAGACGATCGTGGGCCAGGTCCCCATGGGGAGGCTAACGCCGAAGCTCCTCGACGCCATGGAGATCCCCAAATTTTCGCCCACCCTTGCGGAGGGCGAAAAGATCGTGGCTCAGGCCTGGGATCTGGCCCAGGCCAGGGGAACGCCGACGGCGGTGCTTCTCGACATAACTTACTGGAGGTCGGGCTGATATGATGAAGAGAATCGAATCGATCACCATCATCGCCGAGGAGGCCCAGTCCCAAAACGCCCTTCTGGTCGGAAACATCGGCTTTCCCTCAAGAGAATTATGCGCCGTCCACGACTCTCCTGCCAACTTCTACATGCTCGGATCGATGGGTCTTGCCTCCTCCATCGGCCTGGGCCTCGCCCTCGCCCGCCCGGACCGAAGGGTGATCGCCATCGACGGCGACGGTGCCGTTCTGATGAACCTGGGAAGCCTCGCCACCATCGCCGACCAAGACCTCGTAAACTATCTACTCGTCATCCTCGACAACGGATGCTACGGGTCCACAGGATGCCAGCCGACCTGCACCTCCAGAAGGGCGGACCTCGCCAGGATCGCCGAGGGAGCAGGAGCGTCCGGGGTTGCGACCGTCTCCGAGCCCGAGGAGCTTCGCCTGGCCGTCCGGGGCAGAGGCGTCATCGTCGTCAAGGTGGAGAGGGGAAACGAGATGGTTCCGGTGATCGAGCTATCTCCTGAAGAGATCATCGAGAGGTTCATGGCGAGATCCTCTCCACCATCTCCGTCATCTTGAAGCTCCCGTCCAGGATCCTCCTTTTCAGCTCACCGGCGAGCCTCTCGGCCCTGAGCCGGTCTGACTGCCTGACCACGATCGGAACCTCTCGCCCCCCGAATCGGAGGGAGCCGAGGTGGGCGCTGAAGACCTCCCCGACGCAGGTGGCAGAGCAGAGGCCGCAGTTGAAGCACCTCTCCCGGTCGAGGGTGGGCCGCCAGTCCCGAAAGCCTATGGCTCCCGTCGGGCAGATCGACTCGGGCACGCACTGGGTGCACCTCTTGCAGGCCTCGGGGCTGAAACTAACCTCGAGGTCGGCGTCCTCCCAGACGTCGCCGTAGCTGGCCCTAGCAATCTCCCTCCTCTCGACGACGTCCATCACCGGAAGGGGGATCGACCTGTCGGGGGCGGCAATGCTTTCAAGGACCCGCTCGCTCTGGACCGGGATCGGAACCGCCCATGAGGATATGCACTCGGGCCCGCAGGAGGTCGCAAAGCCCCCCATGTACTCCGGGTCCATTTTGTGCATATCGGCAAATCCCGATAGGTTCGGCTTTTCGGGGGAGCTGCGGGTCCCCGCGCCCAAAACGAAACCCTCAGCCCCGTTTATCAGGACCCTCGTCCCGACGCCGATCGTCTCCAGGAAGGGGTCGTTTTGGATCGGGTTTAGGTGGCCGCACCCAGAGACAGAGGCCCCGTTCCAGCAGGGGTCGAAGACGGTGGCGTGGAAGATGGTGGCAACCCTCTCCTCGCTCGGGTTCACGAAGGCAGAGTAGTTCTTGAAGCAGTGGCGGGTGCCAAAGAGCCTAGCCTGGGGCATATCCAGAAGGGCCACATCGACCTCGAAGGCTTTTCCAGCGTCGGTCTCCACATCGACCCGAACGTCCTTCACCTCGACGAGGTCCCGGAAGAGGTGGCCTCCGCCGTACTTGGGATCGTCCCTGCTGCTGGCCGTTCCAAAGACGATCAGGTCCAGAACGCCCAGACGCTCGTTGGGGCAGGGCCCCACCCCGGCGGGGACGCCGTTCAGCCAGGCGCTTTTCGCTCTGAGGAAGGAGCCTGCCTTTGCCACCGGGAAGGAGAGGACGGCGTAGGTCCCGCTCATGACCGCCCTGGTGGCGCATGTCACGACGTCAACGTCTTCGAGGGTCAGCTCATCGCCCCCGTCCAGGATCTCCCGCACCTCCTGGGCCGAAAGGACGATGGCCTCGCCCCGGTCCACTTTTGCCTTTACCTCGGAGAAGGAACGCGCCATGATTCCTCCTTTAACTTTCGACCTTAATGAACTCCGCCTCGACCTCTGCTCGCACGTGATCCCGCCCCCTGATCCTCGTGGCCCTCTTGTCGGTCATGATCGAAACGGGCCGGAGCATTTCAAACAGATCCAGGGCCTCCTCCTCGGAGAAGTAGTGGGTCAATACGCCTCCGCCGCGCCTGAAGGTCTTTGGCTCCACCTCCAAGCCTTTTCCCGCCCTCATGTCCTCAACTTCGAACTCCAGAAAGAACAGTCTCCCCTCGGCCTTCAGGACCCGGGCCGCCTCCCGCGCCGCCCGGCGGCGTTCATTTTCGCGGAGGTGGCCGATGACGTGGAAGGCGAAGACCGCATCGAAGACGGCGTCTTGGAAAGGGAGGCTCGCCACATCCGCCACCAAGAGGTTGGCTTCCGAGGGCGCGTCTCGCAAAGAGGCTGCCATCCCCCCTCCGAGCCTCACCGCCAAGGGCGAGAGGTCCAGGGCCGCGACCCGCCAGGGGCGCTTCAGCATCGTGGCGAGGGTCTTGCCGTTTCCGCACCCCAGCTCCAGGACCCTCGAACCCAACGGAAGGTCGGGGATCCTCGGCGGCGCGCCCCGCCATATCCTCCCCTTCTGCTGGTACTCCCGGTTCCAGGCGAGGAGATCCTCCTTTCGACCTCCTATGGTTGAGGGGGCGAGTGGTGAAGGCATCGGATCCAAATGGAGCTCCCCCACCAAAATCTTTACTATCGGACAGGTCTTCTGGGCCCCCGGGTGTTTAATATGAAAACAAGGAGTGGGGCAGTAAAGTTACTTGCCATATTTGTCTGCTTGAGCTTCGCTCAGGCCGTCGGAAGCCCCGACGAAGATGTCGACATTGGAGAATCCTGGGGCAGAGACTACCTGAACTACGGCCTCGGGAGCTTCTACGGCGGCTCCGGCTCTTCCACCACCTACAGCTTCAGGACGAGCTCGGGCTTCACGTACTCTCAGTACATGCAGTACTACTTCACTGAAGAGGAGGCTCTTCCTCCAGAGCGGGGTCCGGTCAGCTTCATGATAACTGGAAACGAGCCCTCAGTACTCAGCTTCGGCTGGCAGACGGTCCCCTATTCCGAGTACACATCCTCGGGGATGTACGCCGGATCCAACGCCCTCTGGATCGAGGGTGAGACTGCTTGGGCGAGGTACGCGGCCTGTCCCATCGGAACGTGGCTGCAGCTGGTCACCACGACCCCTGCTGGGGGAATGGCCGACTTCTACGAGATATCGCCCTCGGGCAGCGCCAGAATCTCCCAGTACAGCCTCGGAACCTACAACAGAATGAGCTTCTACGCCGCAGAGCAAGGGAGGTACGCCCTGTTCTTCGTTGCCAACAACCAGCCCAGCAACGTCGTCATCATCGAAGTGGGCGCGGAATGGACACCGGATATGATCACCGGGCCCGAGGTTCCCCCGCCAGATACCCTCCCGTCGACCCCGAAGCCCACTCCGACTCCGACCTACGGTGACGTCAGCGTCACCCTCGAGTCCCAGAACATGAGGGGCTACGACGTATACGTCGACGAGAACTACGTCGGCACCGAGGGCCAGGGCGGCGACGCCCTCGACGGGGTTTACAACCTCAAGGTCGTGGGCAACCAGTGGCACACGGTCAAGGTCTGGGACGGCGAATGGTTCTACGGAAAGCCCAAGTTCTACGAGCGGCGCACGCCAGTCGTCCTGAAGTTCGAACCCGCCTCCACAGTCTACGTCTACGGCGGGATGTTGTAGGGGTATCCCGAAAAACTTCAACCTCTATTTTTTCCACGTTCTTCTCATATTCCGCTTTTTATCCTTTTTAGCCCCTTTCTAAGACGGATAGACGTCCCATTTGATCGAGGCTCCACCGTCACCGTCTTAAAGGATCGAAGAAGGACAGATACAGCATGAAGGGAAGGGGTCTGATCTTCTTATTGTTGGGAGTGTGCTTATTGCTTGCATCCGGCCCGGCCTGCGGATGGGTGAGCGGGACTGGAGCCGTCGACATCAGCAGATCTGTCGTGAACAGGATGGAGGACTTCGAGTACTACAACTCCATGAGCGGGGACGGCAGCCTCGAGATGGGGCATGCGGCAAAAGGCGTCTCAAAAACCGCGAACGAAGTTTCGGCCAGAACCATCAGGCTCTCCTACTCCGGGGACGTCCCCCTGTTTGGTCTTAAGCGCGTCGAGAGGGGGTCGCTTTTTAGCGGAACCATCACCTCCGTCGAAGAGGCCTTCAGCGCCACCCAGATCGAGAAGGAACAGACCACCAGCGTCAGCTCGGAAAACTCGCAGCTCGTCGGAACCGACACCAAGCTCAGCTTCAATGGCACCTACATGACGAGCTCCAACATGCACCAGCCCTTCTACACGGACGTAAGCTCTCATCAGAGGTTCACTGGAAATTTCGAGATTGATAACCAGATCCGCTTCGGCGGGCTCGCAGAGCGCAGGCCCTCCGTCGCCCTGGCGATCAGCCCCGTGGTGAGCTTTGCCGAGGTGGGTGCCGTGGTAACTCGAAACTACGAGGTCGCCAACACAGGGAACGTTCCGGTCCAGGGTCTCACTTTGGTCGATCCGAGAGTTGGACCCGTGGCCCTGAGCAAGACCGATCTGAACCCAGGCGAAGTGGCCTCGGCCGTCGCCAGCTTCATTGTCCTTGATGAAGACCTCCCGGGCCCACTGAACGATTCGGTCCAGGTCACCGGCTCCGATTATCAGAGTAACGTTGCGGCAGCTTCTGCCACCGCCACCGTGAACCTGATCGGTCCTTGGGGTCTCAACCTGACGGTCACAGCCATCCAGCCCTGCGTCACAGCGGGCGAGGTTGTGACCTACATCTACACCATCGAGAACGTCGGCGATTTCACAATAGGCGAGCTCAATTTGACCGACTCGATCGGCGGAGGGCCGATCGCGGTCAACGCAACCCTCTCGCCCAAAGACAGCCTGAACTTCACAGCAAACAGGACAGTGAACGAGACCGACCTTCCGGGTCCTCTGACAAACAGCGTCGCAGTCTCGGGGTTCAACTCCATGGGTGAAATGGTTGGGAGCTCAGCAGAGGTCGTCCTTCAACCGTGCTGAGGGATATGGCCACCACTTTATTTTCGCATGAAAAACTCTTCAGAGAACTTCGATTATCTGCAAATTAGCGTTCTGTGAAGGACTTTACCTCAACATTTTCGATCTGAACGTTCCTTATGTCGGTTTTTTAAGGTTGTGAGCCCTATAAGATAGCAGGAAAGAGAGCGTTTCATAAATCCTGGTGGTGAGATCCTGACCTCAGAAAACCCGACCCTCGACCGGCTGGAAGATCAACTCAGATGGTACAGCAAAAAGAGCAGGCTTAACCAGAAATGCTTCAAGTGGCTCAAGGTGATCGAGATCATCGCCGCAGCCCTCATACCCTTCGCCGCAGGGCTGAGGGCCGATCCGATGATCACCGGCAGCCTGGGCGTGATCGTGGTAATTCTGGAATCGATGCAGGGGCTCTTCCAGTTCCAGCAGAACTGGACCAACTACCGCTCCACCGCCGAGGGGCTGAAGCACGAGAAGTTCCTCTGGCAGGCCGAGGCCGGGCCGTACAAAGATCCCGACAACCCCAACCCCAGCGCCCTCTTCGCCGAGAGGGTCGAGGCGCTGATCTCCACAGAGCACGCAAAGTGGGCCACGTACCAGGAGCAGGCGGGAAAAGGAGAGCGTCCCAAACAATTGACTGGCTGAACTTTGTCGGGCCAAATGGCGTGAGAATGAAATTACCACCGCCAACATTTATGTTGGTTGAGTTCGATGAGGTAGCGGAGGAAGAAGAGACTTGTACAGGAGGGATCGAAACCCAGGGGCCTTCATGAGCTACGCCCACATAGACGACGATGACGGCCGTCTGAGCGAGTTTCGAGAAAAGCTGAGCGCTCAAACCCAAAAGTTCATCGGAGAGAAGTTCCCCATCTTTCAGGATCATGAAGACATAAAGTGGGGCCAGGAATGGGAAGCACGGATAGACGAGTCGCTGGCTGAAGTCACATTCTTCATAACGATCATAACACCGAGCTTCTTTCGTAGCAAGTACTGCCGCGATGAATTAACCCGGTTCTTGGAGCGAGAGGAGAGGCTGGGACTAAAGCTAATCCTCCCCGCTTATTACATCGATACACCTTTGATAAAAGACGAATCCAGGCGCTCCACCGATGAGCTGGCCCAGAAGATATCCTCTCGCCAGTGTGCGGACTGTAGAGACCTCTTTATCGAAGACCTCGATTCTCCAAAGATCAGAAAGTTGATGTTCAACCTGGGAACCCAGATTCGTGACGCCCTGGAAGGCCTTCCGCCAGAACCCACTGATATTACTGTCACGGCTTCACCAGAGATGAAAACGGCTGAACAGATCTCCAATTCCTCCAGACCGAAAACGCACCATAGGGATATTGTTGTAGATCCAATGTGCCGTGGCGACTACACTACAATATACAAAGCGATCGAAGCGGCAAATCCCGGCGACAAAATTTTGGTCCGTCCCGGCCTCTACCAGGAGGGACTCATCATCGACAAGCCCCTGGAGATCGTCGGCGAAGGTGAAAGAGACGAGATCGAGGTCCAGGCAATGGGAAAGAGCGCCCTCGTCTTCAAGACCTCAAACGGCCAGGTGGCCAATCTGACCCTCCGCCAGATGGGAGGAGAAGGAGTGCTTTACGGCGTAGATATCGCTCAGGGGAGACTTAAGCTGGAGGACTGCGACATATCCAGCCAAAGCTCGGCCTGCGTCGCCATTCACGACGGCGCACATCCGCGCCTCCTCCGGAACAAGATTCATGATGGGAATAAGAGTGGAGTCTACGTTTTTGATAATGGACAGGGAATAATCGAGGAGAACGAACTATTCGAAAACACCTATGCAGGAGTATCGATCGAAACAGGTGGAAACCCAATCTTACGCAAAAACCAGATTCACGACGGTAAGAGCATCGGAGTCCGCGTCTACAACAACGGCCAAGGTGTCCTGGAAGATAACGACATATTCGCAAACGCAGATGCTCAAGTGGATATCAGAGAGGGCGGGAACCCTACCCTACGCAGGAACACGATTCGTGATGGAAAGCAAAGCGGAGTCCACGTCTACAAGAACGGCCAAGGTGTTCTGGAAGATAACGACGTTTTCGGAAACGCCAAATATGGGGTAGCTATCGAAACAGGCGGGAACCCTACCTTACGCAGAAACAAGATTCACGACGGCAAGAACATCGGAGTTGACATCTCCTGGAACGGCCTGGGCGTCCTGGAGGACAACGACATATTTGGAAACGCAAGTCGTGGAGTGTGGATCTACGGGGGCTGCAACCCAATCCTACGCGGCAACCGAATCAACAGGAATGGATCCAACGCGATTTGTATTACGAATAGCGGTGGAACCATAGAAGATAATGATTTGCGCGATAACGCTTATAGTGCCTTAGTTATATCCGACGAAAGTAAATCTAAAGTCAAACTCGCCCGCAACCTCAAATGGACCCCAAATAAATAGATCCGACCGAGGGAGCTCATCCCCTCTCGATCATCGTACCGACGCCGCCGTCGGTGAATAGCTCCAAAAGGAGGGCGTGAGGCCTCCTCCCGTCGACGATGTGGGCGCTCTGAACCCCGCCCTCGACGGCCTTGACACAAGCCTCCACCTTCGGGATCATCCCGCCGGTGATCACCTTCTCGTCGACCATCCTCCTGAACTCGGATATCCGAAAGCTCGATATGACGCTGTTGGGGTCGTCGGGCTTCAGCTTCACGCCCTCGACGTCGGTCACCGAGATCAGCTTCTTTGCGCCGAGGGCGATGGCGATCACCCCGGCGGCGGTGTCGGCGTTGACGTTCAGGTTGTTGCCCTCACCGTCGACGGCGATCGGCGATATGACGGGAATGTACCCCTTCCCGGCGGTGATCATCACGATCTCGGGGTTGACCCGGACGACCTCGCCGACCCAGCCGAGGTCGATGGGCAGCTCCTCGCCCTCGATGACGATCGGAGCCTTCTTCCGGGCGATTATCAGCTGGCCATCCTTGCCCGATAGGCCGATCCCCTTGCCACCGTGCTTTCCTATGAGAGAGACGAGCTGGGAGGTGATGTTCCCCTGGAGAACCATCCTTGCGATCTCCAGCGTCTCCTCATCTGTGACCCGAAGCCCCCCAACGAAGACCGACTTCTTTCCGAACCTCGCCATCTTCTCCGAGATCTCAGGGCCGCCCCCGTGGACGACGACCGGATGAATTCCGACGTACCTCAAGAGGACGAGGTCCTGGACGAAAGTGTCCAGAACCTCCTTGTCGCTCATGATCGATCCGCCTATCTTTATCACCATGATCGAGTCGTAAAACTCCCGAAGGTACGGGAGAGCCTCGATGAGCACCTGTTCCCTTTTAACCGACATCTGCAGATCCTTCCCTTTGGGCAGACGATTTCAGTCGATGGCCATCAATATGTCGCCCGGCGATACCGTCGCCCCGATCTCGGCGTAGATCTCCGCGATGACGCCGTCCTTGTTGGCGTAGACGTCGTTCTCCATCTTCATCGCCTCGATGACGACCAAGACATCTCCTTTGGAGACCTTGTCCCCTTTGCTCACCAGGTAGCGTATGATGACGCCCTGCATCGGGACAGTGACCCCGTCCTTGGGCGCCTTCGGCTCTGCCGCCTCGATGGACATTCCCGCCGGCGCGACCTTGACCAGGTAAGACTCGCCGTCCACCTCGATGTTGAAAGCCGCGGGCTTTCCGATAATGGCTGCGGCCTGCGCCTCTGAGGACGGGGCCTTCTTGAGAACCTCCTCCTTGGCCTCGCCCTTTAGGAACTTCTCGGCCACCTGGGAGTAGAGGGCATAGGTGAGGATGTCCTCTTCCCTCTTCACGAGATTCTTGCCCTCTGCCTCGGCCTTCATCTTCTCGTACTCGGGCGGGATCAGGTCCGCGGGCCGGACGGTTATAGGCTCCTCGTCCTCCAGGATCTCGGCCTTGATCTTGGGGTTGATCTCCGCAGGAGACTTCCCATAAAGGCCTTTGACATAGTCCCTGACCTCCTTCGGGACGGCCTTGTACCTCTCGCCGGTGAGGACGTTCAGAACAGCTTGGCTTCCCACGATCTGGCTTGTCGGGGTGACTAGAGGCGGATATCCGAGATCCGCCCTGACCCTCGGGATCTCGGCCAGAACCTCGTCATACTTGTCGAGGGCCTTCTGCTCGATGAGCTGGGATACGAGGTTTGAGAGCATGCCTCCGGGCACCTGGTAGACGAGGACGTTGGTGTCGACCCTGGCGGAGATGGGGTTGAAGACGGGAGCGTAGACCTCCATCAGCTTCTCGAAGTACCTCTTGATCTTGGTCAATAGCTTGAGATCAAGGCCGGTGTCGTAGGGGGTCCCCACCAGGGATGCGACGATGCTCTCGGTGGGGGGATGGGACGACCCCCAGCCCAATGGAGAAATGGCGGTGTCGAGGATGTCGACGCCCGCCTCGCAGGCGAAGATGAAGCTCATGGGGGCCATGCCGCTGGTGCAGTGAGAGTGGAGACAGATGGGGATGTCGATCTGCTCTTTCATCGACTGGACCAGATCGTAGGCGTCGTGGGGCAAAATCAGGCCCGCCATGTCCTTTATGCAGATGGAGTCGCAGCCGAGGTCGGCGAGCTCTGCCGCCATCTTCGTGAACTGCTCTATGGTGTGAACCGGACTTATGGTGTAGCAGACGCTCCCCTGGACATGGGCGTCCATCTTCTTCGCTGTCTTTATGGCGACCTTCATATTCCTTATATCGTTCACGGCGTCGAATATCCTGAATATGTCAACCCCGTTTTCGGCCGCCCTCTCGACGAACTTCTCCACGATATCGTCGGCATAATGGCGGTAGCCGACCAGGTTCTGACCCCGGAGGAGCATCTGCATGGGGGTGTTGGGCATGGCGAGCTTCAAGGCGCGAAGCCTCTCCCAGGGATCTTCGTTGAGGAACCTGATGCAGGAGTCGAAGGTGGCGCCTCCCCAGACCTCCATGGAGAAGAAGCCCACCTCGTCGAGCTTCTCTGCTATCGGAAGCATGTCCCGTGTTCTCATCCTGGTGGCCAAAAGTGATTGATGAGCATCTCTAAAAACCGTCTCCGTTAGCCTTACTTTACTCATGAGATCAACCTTCTACATCTGTCAGATCATTTCGTGTTTTTCGAGCTCTCTCAAAACGTGATATCCCAGATCGGTGAGCATGTACTTCTTCCAGGTATGCTTCTCGGGGGTTATGCACTCAACCAATTCCAGCTCTTCGCACTCCTTTATGGCGCGGCTTATATTCTGAATTGATCGATCTGTCATGTGAGCTACTTCTGAAGCTTTAACCACTCTGGAATGTCGGATCGTCCTCATCAAGAGAAGGCGCCGATCTACGCTGAGGACCCACCTGACTATCTCGTCAACGTTCATAAGGATTACCTGCCTAGATCGTTTCTCCTAGGAGGGATTATTATAAGTTATTTAAACCTGGTGGAGTGGTTAGCGGATTATATAAAAATCCTTCGCCTCGGACCCCCGGGTTATCGCTGGGGGGGTTGATGGATCGCAGGATTCTGATTTTTCGATAGGGGCTCTGGACAGAAAGACAAAGCGGAACGAACTCAGATCGGCCCGGAAGGAAACTCTGGATGGAGAGACTGAGTCGATGTAAAACCGGCACTCGACCTGAAGTAGACTTATGGTCGAAACTGCGCATCCAAAGTGTCAACTTTTCTTTCAGATTGACCGTCGAACTTCCAGAGGGTCGCCAGCCATGACTCCGCGCCTTTAATGTTTTGATTGATTATGAAGGTCCGATAAACTGTTACGCGAAGTCGCATAAAGGGCCTTCGCGTTAATCCCATAAAATCTTCGGTTGAAAGGACCTCCAGATCCATTTAGAAGGGGGAATCCGACCACCCGTCTAGAGAGATTACGGCAGCAAGATGTTGATCTGCACATTAGTGCTCGCCACAAGTGTCTATTAGTATTTTGTTTTCATCTCGCCGGTCGTGAGGATCCATGAGAGTTAGAGTTGTGAGTTCAAAAAATGAGATACCTAATCTGAATCCGAACGAGAGGATGGTTCATCTGGCCTTCAGGGCTTCGAACGTGGACTTCTTGAACCTGATGAAGATATGCCCCAGGCTTCGGGCGATCCAGGTCCCACCGTCCTACCACAAGACCATGTCCAAGGCTATCCAGCTCTTCCTGGAGATGCAGGGGATAGAGCTGTTGGTGGGCGACGTCTGGGGGCACAGAAAGGACATCGACGAGTACTACGTAGTGGACGAGGAAGCGATCGAAGAGATCGAGGCCATGATCTCCAGCGGCGTCGGCATCGAAGAGGCCGCAGACCAGATCATGAAGAAGACGAGACTTGCGCTCGACCTGATAAAATACATCGCCAAATCCAAAATAACTGTGTGAACTATCTAAAGGGGCGATTGCCCGGAGACGTTCCTTTGCCCCTCTTCTTCAGTTTTACACGTCCTTTCGGATCTGAGATGCAAGCCTAATGTTAGCCCTTTTTTTGATGGACGAGTTGACCTTCCATCCTTTCTCCCTGGATGTCTTTTCGCAAGTGCGGTTGGCCGCGCACCTCGAAGAGCATCGATTCCCCTCACAAGTCGGTTTATACAATTATCTATTAATACTGTGATTACATTTCGGCAATTGTTGAGGTGAAAGGTCATGAAACTGAGAGTTGTGAGCTCAAAAAATGAGATACCAGATCTGAACCCGAACGAGAGGATAGTCCATATGGCCTTCAGGCCCTCAAACGTGGACTTTCTCGCCCTGATGAAGAGATGTCCCAGGCTTCGGGCCGTCCAGGTTCCACCGTCCTACCACAAGACCATGTCCAAAGCGATACAGGTCTTCCTCGAGATGCAGGGGATAGAGCTGTTGGTGGGCGACGTCTGGGGTCACAGAAAGGACATCGACGAGTACTTCATGGTTGACGAAGAGACGGTAGGCGAGATCGAGTCCATGATCTCCAGCGGCGTCGGCATCGATGAGGCCGCAGACCAGATCATGAAGAAGACGAAGCTGGCAACCGATCTGATCAAGTACATCGCCAAGTCCAAGATCACCGCCTGAAACCTCAGGCTGACTTGGACCTCGCCGAGAAGCACTCATTTCTGCCCTGGTTATACTGGGATTTTCCCGACGCCTGCTCTCGATGCCCTGAGCCGATGAACGTGGTCGCCGCAAAGGGGCAGGCCCCCTTTGACTAACCTTTGACTGATATGTGGCAAGAATAGGTCGGCAGAGGTTGGCTGTGAGGTTGTTCTCTTTTAACCGCGAAAGACGGAACCGACGAAGCTCCAATTTTAGCAGGAGAATGACACGTGCTATCACGACTTCAAAGCCCCGTGAAACGTGTTATCAAGCGCCAGACTCAATATGGACGTTAGTATACATCACAAGTAAGTATAAATACTTTGATTACATCTTAGTAATTGCAAAGGTGAAAGATCATGAAGATTAGAGTTGTGAGTTCAAAAGATGAGATTTCGGAGCTAGGCCCGAACGAGAGAAACGTCCACCTGGCCTTCAGGCCCTCAAACGTCGACTTCCTCGACCTGATGAGGAGCTGCCCCAGGCTGAGAGCCGTCCAGGTTCCCCCCTCCTACCACAAGACCCTGTCCAAGGCGATCAAGCTCTTCCTCGAAATGCAGGGGATCGACCTATTGGAAGGCGACGTCTGGGGTCATAGAAAGGACATCGACGAGTACTACGTAGTGGACGAGGTAGCGATCGAAGAGATCGGGACCCTGATCAATGAAGGCGAGAGCATCCAGGAGGCGACCGCTCAGATCCAGAGAAAGACGAGGCTCGCACCCGACCTGATCAAGTACATCGCCAAGTCCAAGATCACCGCCTGAAACCTCAGGCGGACCTTGGATCCCCCCCAAAAACTCCAAAAAACCAGCCCGATTCCCCATCCTTTTCTCTTCGAAAATTATATCCAGCATCGACGACTCCTGGGGGGAACCATCCTTCGGAGATCACCGTCCTCTTTTGAGGGGAACGTATCGAGAAAAGGCTTCGAGAGTGATTTCGGCCGCCGTATCTTTTAATCCCGCAAGATCGGGTCAAAAATGGGGCATCTTTTGGGATAGATGAGGTCGAAGTCGACCTGCCGGAAAACCAGCCGCATGCCATCATTCTCGAAGTCCTGCTCCATATGGACGTTAATATACAACACAATTAACTACATTGGTCATCGGTTAAGGATTTTGAGCTACATAATCTTGCAGTTTTTCACACGAATTACGCGTTGCATAAACGAGGTACGATTTCAAGAATGGCTTGCTGTAACCTCTTTGATCAAGCCAATCTCACCGGACTTGCTACCGAGATCGCTGCCACATCGCGATTCTTGCCTTAACCGATGACCCATGCAATTAACTATTAATATGTAAATTTACATTCTAGTATTTGTTGAGGTGAATTGACATGAGAATTAGAGTTGTGAGTTCAAAAGATGAGATATCCCAGCTGAACCCGAACGAGAGGATCGTCCACCTGGCCTTCAGGCCCTCGAACGTCGACTTCCTCGACCTGATGAGGAGCTGTCCCAGGCTGAGAGCCGTCCAGGTGCCCCCCTCCTACCACAAGACCATGTCCAAGGCGATCAAGCTCTTCCTCGATATGCAGGGGATCGACCTGTTAGAAGGCGACGTCTGGGGTCACAGAAAGGATATCGACGAGTACTACGTAGTGGACGAGGTAGCGATCGAAGAGATCGGGACCCTGATCAAGGAAGGCGAGAGCATCGAGGAGGCCGCCGCCCAGATCCAGAGAAAGACGAGGCTCGCACCCGACCTGATCAAGTACATCGCCAAGTCCAAGATCACCGCCTGATAGTCCAGGCGGACCTTGGACCCC
>Ga0268285_1000518_pt1 | contig 22226 bp, 24 predicted proteins | sample saktaG_2_FD_190144 | JGI IMG/M metagenome (GOLD analysis project Ga0268285, IMG submission 190144) | Saline water microbial communities from Sakinaw Lake, British Columbia, Canada - sak_2013_06_06_120m | ecosystem: Environmental > Aquatic > Non-marine Saline and Alkaline > Saline ... | reverse complement strand
CCGTAAGCAGGAAGTTAACTTCTTCCACTATCTTAATGGAATATTTTCATCTCGAGACGATATCCCGAGTTTGGCTAACTTAATTTATAAAGCGGCATGATATAATATTTTATTGAGCATGTTCCTTTTTTTAATACCATGATGCAAATTAAAGATGAAACTAATTTGCAGTATTTATTATTAAGAGATAATCCTGATAAAAAGGGTGGCTATGGCGAATTAAATCGTTATGTTAACGATTATGCTGATTCTCAAAAATGGGTGTCAAGATATTACATTTTATTTTTATTTGTGTCTCTGGTTATTTTGATTGTAGCTATTTTAGAGGTTTTTCACTTGCAAGATAAGTTATTCGAGCATTTATGGAGGATAATAATATTTTATTCTGCGTTCATGATCGTATCCCTTATTATGGGTATACTATTGGTGAGCAAGTCTATTAATAACGGTTTGCTATCTAAAATTCAACAACGAATGATTAAAAAAATACTTAATGGGGGATATTGCATTGAAACTCGCAATAACACTGAATATAAGATCAATACTGTGCAAGACCAGCATGATATTAGCATACAGGTAGAACGGACAGATGCTGGATTTGCAGTTAATATTAGTTTCGACAATAGCTTTTTAAAATAAGATGTGCAATTAGCCGAAAAATAATTGATCAACGCTTAGGGAGGAGATTATGCTTAATGCCAAAGAGCTAGCAGTTAGTGGGATGTTTGGTGCAGTCGGCCTAATTGTGGCCTTTTTATTGGGAACCGCAATTATAACTGCAACGGGTATTCCCGCAACTGGGGGATTCGGAAACATATTTGCGACCCTTTTCATAGCAGTCATAGGTATTAAAATTGTAGATAAGTTTGGTGCTGGTATCGTCTTGTTTACAGTTATGGGGATTTTGGCTATACCTACATTAATAGTTGGACCGCCGGGCATCCATAAGATTGCAGTAATGTTTCTATTAGGTTTGATAGTGGACGTGATTATTTACGCATTTAAAAGGAGTGATCTAGGCTATATGTTGGGCGCCGCTGGTGGTAGCGCCTGTGGACCAGTGTCTATATATATGGTTTTGGTATCACTTGGCCTTCCACAGGCGGATGCTCTTAAGCCTTTGCTCCTAGTATCTTCGATTACATATGCAATATTGGGATTCGCTGGAGCTTACGTAGGGCTTTTAGTTTACGATAAAAAGATAAAGCATCTAAGTGTCGTTCAAAATCTTAAATTGTAGAGGTATATTAATTGATTAAAGTTAATAACCTCTCATTTTTTTATTCGGTGGCCAAGACTCCAGCTTTAAACTCTATAGACCTTAAAATAGTTCAGAGCGAATTATTAGCTATAGTCGGCCCCAATGGTTCAGGCAAAACCACCCTGGGATATTGCCTCTGTGGGATCATTCCTCATCTCATCAAGGGGAAGATGCAGGGAGATGTAGCTGTAGACGGTATGAACACCAGAGACCACCCCTTAAAGGATATCATAAAGGATATCGGCGTGATATTTCAGGACCCCGACGCACAGTTCGTAACTCTGCGGGTGAAAGACGAGATCGCCTTCGGCCTCGAAAACATCAACCTGCCTCAGAAAGAGATAGATGCGCGCCTTGATTCCGTGGTCGATAGGTTCGGCCTTTCTGATCTGCTCGATAGAGCACCGCAGGACCTTTCCATGGGCCAGAAGCAGAAGGTGGCGCTGGCTTCGGTCATGGCCATGAGGCCGAAGATCCTCCTCCTCGACGAGCCAGCATCCACCCTCGACCCTCGGGGCCAAAGAAAGTTCCTCGATGCGATCAGGGAGATGAAGGACGGCTTAACCATCATAATGCTGACCCACAACTTCGACTACGTCCGGAGCATCGCCGACCGGGTGATAGTGATCCACGATAAGACCGTCAAGTTCGACGGCGCGCCCGATCTCCTGACCAGGAAGGACGTACTTCGCCTCTTCGGCGTGAACGACGGCCAGAGGAACAAAAGCAACGCCGCCCCCCGCGAAGATGCACTAATCCGCATCGAGGGCCTTTCGTACAAATACTCGCGGTCGCACAAGCTGAGCCTCGATGACGTCTCCTTCGCTGTGAATAAGGGCGAGGTCCTGGGAATAGTCGGCCCCAACGGCTCCGGCAAGTCCACGCTCCTCTTCCTGATGCACGGGCTTCTCAAACCCTTTAGGGGCCGGGTTCTGATCGATGGAAGAGACGTCTCGAAGATCGACTTTCCAGAACTTGCAGTGAGGCAAGGGATCCTCTTCCAGAACCCAAACCACCAGATATTCAACCCAACAATCAAGGAGGAGCTGAGCTTTGGGCTGAAAAACCTCGGACTGGGCGAAGAGGAGATCGAGACGCGGATCAGGCAGGTATCCGACTTCCTGAACTTCGAAGACCTCTCAAGAGACCCTCACTCCCTCAGCTACGGCCAGCGCAAGCTCCTCTCGCTGGCCACGGTCCTGGCGATGAACCCCGAGGTCATCCTCCTGGACGAGCCGGAGCTGGGCATGGATATAGGGTTCATGGACAAGTTCGAAAAGCGGCTGCTGGAGCTTAACCGATCCGGGAAGTCATTTGTGGTAGCCTCTCACGATCTCGACCTAATAGAGGACGTCAGTCATAGAGTCCTATTTCTGGAAGATGGGCGAGTCGCGAAGGTGGGCCCGACCCAGCAGGTGATGGGCGAGGTGCGTGATTACTTTGATCGGTAAGCCGCTCCACGACGTAGTCTACGAGCTGGACCCAAGGGTTAAGCTGATTTGGCTCATCAGCTGCTCATCCGTCTACTTTACCGACGATAAGCTCTTGATATCCGTAATAACCCTCGTGGCGGCGGCGATGTTCATCTTCTCTGGCGCTCACAAGACCATTTACATGAAGGCATTTTATTATATATTTATCTTTTTGATAGCGTTATTTTTGCTGGCCATGACGGAGTCGACAGAGAAGATGAACGTCATTTACGCTCTGACCATTATATCCAAGTGGCTTGCCATCTCCATCTCCAGCATCGCCTTCTTCGTCATGACGAAGCCGTTTGAGCTCATGACCGCCCTCAGGAGCTTCAGAGTTCCCGAGGAGTTCGTCTTCTCTCTTGGTATCGGCTTCAGGTTCATCCCCATAATCTTTGAGGCTGCCGATAAGATTCTGATGGCGCAGAAAGCCCGCGGCCTCTACAGCGGAAAGGGCTTCAGAAAAATCCTTCGCCTTCCGATGGTCATAAAAGCACTGATAATACCTTTGATCATAGAGATGCTGAACCGCCTTTGGGACATGTGGCTGGCGCTGATGATACGCGGTTTTGATCTGGGAAAGAGCCGAAAGCGGATGAAGTTCGAACTATCTGCCTCAAACCTGACAGTACTGATTTACTCCTTCGCGATAATGGCAGCTTGCGCCGCAAACTGTTTTTTGACTTAATCGGTATAATTCATCCAACCTCTCTGCTTAATATCAGAGTCGCCGCAATGAACGAAGCTACGAAGAACCCGACCAGGAAGAGGAGGTCAGGCACCAGGATCTCCGATATCCCCGCCCCCTTCAGCATCACCGCCCTGAGGGCGTCGCTGGAATAGGTGAGCGGGAGGATGTAGGAGATCGGCCTGATGAAGGCCGGTATCGACTGGAGTGGCCACCAGACGCCGGATAGCACGACCTGGGGCAGGATCACCATCGGTATGAACTGGACCACCTGAAACTCCGTCTTGGCAAAATTGGAGAAGAAGGCCCCGAGGACGAGGGCCCCCGCACCCAGAAGCAGGATTACGGCGAAGGCTGTGAGGGGGTTTCCGTTCATGGGAACGCCGAAGACGAAGACGACGACGAGAAAGGTTGTCGCCGACTGGAGAAGGGCGAAGAGGCTGAACCCCAGAAGGTAACCTGCCACCATCTCGGGCCTGCTGAGGGGCGAGACCATGAACTTCTCGAGGGACCCCTGGGTCCGCTCCCTCAGAAACGAGATCGCAGCGGTGATGAAAGTGAAGAAGAATACCACCAGGCCCAGGACCGCGGGGCCGACTGAGTCCATCATCTCCAGGTCGTAGCCGTAAACGTAGCGCTGGACGATCTGGGGGCCCGTCTCAACACCACCAGCGCCTCGGACAACTCCGTCACCTCCACCACCCCTTACCCCCTTCTGGAGGGACTCTGGGGGCTGGAGGCCGCTCCTCACCTCGGCCATGATGGAGCTTGTTATCTGGGGGCTCGATCCGTCCAGCAGGATCCGAACCACCTCTTTTCGGATCACCACGGCCCCGTGGAGCCTCCCCTCGACGATCAGCTTCTCGGCGTCCGACTCGGACCCCAGGTACAGAAGGTCGAAGTCGTCGACGGACTGGAGGTGGGCCTTCAAAGCATCCTGGCCGCCATAGTCCACGATCCCGAGGTTTATGCCGCTCATCTCCCCCGATAGGGCGTAGCCGAAGAGGATCATCAGGAATATGGGCGCGAAGGTGATCAGGCCGATCGTCCTTTTGTCCCGCTTTAGCTGGCGGACGACCCTTCTCGCCACCACGAGAACCCTCTTCACATCAAGGCTTCTCTCCATCATCTCGACCCCTCCTCCGCAAGCCTCAGAAAGGCGTCCCCGATGGAGGGCTCGATGAGCCTGAGGTCGAGGGGCACAACCTGCTCCAGGACCTCTTTTAGCTGCTGATGATCCTCGATCTTCACGTGCAGCTCGCCCTCGACGACGTCGACCTCGAAGCCCCTGTTGGCGAGGATGGTGGCGGAAGCTTTGGGGTCCTCCACCCGGAGCTTCAAGATCGGCCGAAGGCCTGCCAGCCGTTTCAGCTCTTCAGGGCTTCCCTCCGCCAGCATCCGCCCGGCCCGCATGTAGCCGACGATCTTGCACCTCTCGGCCTCGTCCATGAGGTGGGTGGTGATGAGGATCGTCGCGCCCTTTTCTGCCAGATCGTCGAAGAACCGCCAGAAGGTCTCCCGCAGGATCGGGTCGACTCCCACCGTCGGCTCGTCCAGAAGGAGGAGGTCCGGTTCGTGGATCAGGGTGCAGGCGAGAGAAAGCCTCTGGTACATCCCGCCGCTGAGGTCTCCGGTGATCCTATCGCTGTGCTCAGTGAGGTCCACCATTTCCAGAAGCTCCGAGATCCTCTCGGCCATCCGGCGCCCATCGATCCCGTAGAGACCAGCGTAAAACTCCATGTTCTCCTGGAGGGTGAGGTCCGGATAGAGGGCCTTGTGCTGGGTCATGTAGCCGATCCGAGGGCGGACCCTCCTGACGTTGGAGACCGATTCGCCAAGGACCCAAAGGTCGCCGCCGTCCAGGCGGAGTAGCCCGGCAACGGCCCTGATGAAGGTCGTCTTCCCAGAGCCGTTCGGCCCGAGGAGGCAGTAGGTCGTGCCCCGGGGGATCTTCACCGAGAGGTCGTTCAAGACCCGAAGCTTGCCGAAGCTCTTCTTCAAGCCACTGGCAACTATGCTGTAATCCTCGAAAGAGATAGATGTCGAAGGGGTCGAATTTTCTCCGTCGTTCACGAGCCCGTCCCTCCAAAAAAGATCAGCTCGCGCCCCTCTTCCGGCGATGGACCAGAAGACCCGCACCTGCCAGGACCGCGAGAATGGCTGCGAAGATGAGAATCCGCGAGCCATCGCCCTTGATCCATACGTAGGCGTGCTCGGTCTCGGTCAGATCGTCACTGTGCGAGTCGGAGAACTCAAAGAGGATCGTTAGCATGTAGAGCTTTTCCGGCACAGCGTCACCGGAGACGTCCACCTTGTAGACCAGATCGAATGTTTCGCCCGGCCGGAGGATGGGGATCGGGGACTCGTCGACGCTGACGTAGATCCCACTCTCGGGCCTGAGCCTTGCCACGAGGTCGCGGGCAGTGTCGTCTCCGACGTTCTCGATCGTCACCTTGAGAACGTTCTTTTCAGATCCGACTCTCAGGCTTTCGGGTGAAGTCTCCAGCACCTCGAACTCCACGCTGCTTTTTCTCTCCACCCTGAGGGTCAGGGGCAAGGTCTGGCTCTTGCTATCGTAGAGGTAGAAGATGTCCGGGTTCTGGGGTCGGCTGGACTTTGGCTCCACTGCCACGTCCCACTGGTAGGTGTAGTTGACCTGCGCCAAAAGATTGTAATCGCCGGGAGGGGTGTTCTCGTAGACCTCCACCGGAAACTCGAGCCTGGGAGAGACCTGCCCCTCGATAAGGGTGCCAGCGTAAGCCACCTGCCGCTTGACCTCCAGGGGGGCGTCCTCTACGAGACTCGGCACCACCAGGCTGACAGACACGTCCTGAGCTGCGGTCCGGGCGTGCTCCAGCTCCAGCTCCAGCTCGGCGGCGTAGACTTCGTAAGCGGCCTTTTCAGCAGGCACCTCGTTCACCTTGATGGAGGTGACGCTACCCCTGTTGATCAAAGTGAGGTAGAGAGATGTGTCTTCGCCCTGGTAGACGCTCGACCGCTCCATGGACGCCTCGATCTCGGGAGAGCCTTCGATCTTGTAGAAGTCGTCTGGAAAGTGCTCCAGGACGTTTGGAGATCCCTGCAAGACGGCCGAAGATGGATGAGCGAAGATGGCCAGCAGGACGACGAAAAGAGAGACGGTCTTGATCGAGGGCGAAAGGGATAAAGTTGAGGATGGGTCCGATGGTCCTAGCGACATGAGATCTCTCCAATTGTCGATCATGTTTGGAGCTGCAAGCTTAAATCCGTTTTGAAACGGAGATTCAGTCTCAAACGGTCCCCGTCTATCGAGATCGTCTGAGACATTGCAGGCCGCCCATGGTCGAGCTTCAAGGACCTAAGAGCTCCAAAAAAGAAAGGGGGCCATTCGGCCACCATCCCCTATCCCGCCAAAAGGTCCGCCAGCTCCTCCATTTCCTCGACCTGGAAGTCGAACTCATCTCCTGCCAGTCCCGCTTTGAAGATCTCCTTCTTCTCGGGGATGGATGCAGCCACCCTTTTCCCGTCCAGAAACTCGAGCATGGCGGCCTTCCGCTCGTCGTCCACCCGGTTTAGAACGAAGTAGAGGGTCTTTCCGATCTTCTCAGATATCTCCCCGATCTTTTTCGAGAGGAGAAGCGACTCGTAAGAGGGGTCCAAAACTGCGAGGATGGCATCGCATCCTGCCTCGACGCCCCGGCCGAAGTGCTCTATCCCAGCCTCGGTGTCCACGATCACCATCTCCTTCTCGCCCACCCGGAGGTTGTCCAGGAACATCTTGGAAAGAGATCCCATGGGGCAGGCACATCCCTCCCCGAAGTCGTGGATCTTGCCTATGGCCAGAAGCTTAATCCCGTCCTTCTCTGACGTGGCATCCGCCGGGACGTCGGCGAGCGTCCACTTCTGGTCGAAGAGCTGGACCTGCTCACCTTCGGTGAAGGACTTTCTCATCTTCTCCATCATCTTCTTCTTTCCGCCGAAATGGTCCATGAGGGAGCTTGGAAGCTCCATTCCGAGCTGGCGGTGCAGTCCGTAGTTGGACTCGTCGCTGTCCACCACCAGAACCTCGTATCCTCTTCGGGCCATGCTCTTGGCGAGCAGCGCAGCGACGGTGCTCTTGCCGCTGCCACCTTTTCCGCATACCAAAACTTTCATCCTTTTCACTTCCTAAGTCAAACTCGGGTTTTCGCCAACCGACCTGTTTTAAGCGATGGCATCCATGGCAGAGGGACCGATACCGAAAAGATGCGCCCTCAAAGCCTCCTATTGAGAAAGGAGGTAAGCGCCTGAAAGTACTCCTCCCGGTAGGGTCGCCGAAAGCTTTCAAGAGACATCCTCTACCTAAGCCTTTGATCTTCGGACTCGGCGATCTCCTGGAAGCTGTGGTCCGCCTCCGGAATTATCGCCAGCTCCACGTCGTCGTTGCCGTGCTTCTTCAATTCCAGCTCGATCATGAAGGCGTCCTCCACGGGGACGTTCAGGTCGCAGGCCCCGTGGATTATCAGCGCGGGCTTTTGGATGTATTCGAACTGGTTTCTGGGAGCATACTCCGGGAGGTAGCAGAGGGAATCGTGCCGGAGCCTCCAGGCTCTGCCTTTGTAGCTGAGATCGTGTTCGGCCTCGCCCATCATCGCCCCCTCCTCGAGGGCCGAGAGGTTCAGCCCCATGACCAGGCCGAGCAGGTCGTTCTCCTCGACCCAGCAAAGGTTCTCGGGGCTCTTTTGGGCGTAATCGACGACTCTTCGGTAGTTGAAGGCCATCATATCGGCGTAGTCTCTGTAAAGCTCTCCCTGGAGAACATAGGCTTTAGGCCTCTCGTCCTCTTTGGCCAAAAGACACGCCGTGTACACTCCGGCGCTCTGGCCCAGAACCGCCACCCGTTCCGGGTCCACATTCTTTTGAGATGAAAGAGCCTGATAGGCAGCTTTTGCATCCCTCACGTCCGCGAGATACCCGCCCCCGTCCGCAGGAACCTCGCTCTCGCCAGCGCCCCGGCGGTCCCAAGAGAAGGTGGCAAAGCCCTCAGCGCATAGCCTCCTGGATATCTCCATGAAGAAGTTCTTCTTGAACGCGGGCTTTCCGTCGCGTCTCTTGACGAGATTTCCATCCCGATCTTGCTCCAGGGAGCCGTGCACCAGGAGGACGGCTGGGAGCGGCTCATTAAAGCCCTCCAGATATCTGAGCACTCCTGCAAGACGCAGGCCGTCGCTTGAAAAAAATATTGGGTTTTCCATCATATCTTGAGACCTTCATCATGCTATTCCCAGTATCCGGTATCTCGGGTCATCATCAGGTAGAGGAACATGGGAACTCCGACAAAGGAGATGACTATCCCGATGGGGAGGATTATGGGGGCCATGATCGTCCTTCCCACGATGTCCGCTCCGACCACCAGAATGGAGCCCACTATACAGGATGCTGGAAGAAGGAACCTGTGATCGCCTCCTATCGCCATCCTGGCCACGTGCGGTGCCACGAGCCCCACAAAGCCGATGATGCCTGTAAAGCAGATGATGCTGGCCGTGATGAAGGAGGAGAGGAGGAGGGATAGGGTTCTCACCTTCGATACGTTTATCCCGAGGCTCTTTGCGGTCTCGTCGCCTCCGGAGAAGATGACGTTCAGATCCCGGGAGAGGCGGATGAGGATCGGCAGCGTCAGGAGAAGGGAGGCGGTCACTATCGCCATCTTGTCCCAGTCCGCCCCAGAGAGCGTCCCGAAGGTCCAGTTGACCATGGCGTTGAGCTGCTGCTCGCTCGCGAAGAACTGGAGGATCGCCGTCAGAGAGCCGAAGAAGTAGGTGAGGGCTATCCCCGCCAGGACCAGGGTCTCGGGGGAGGACCTCTTCAGACGGGTCAGAAAGAATACCAAAAAGGCGCAGCCTAGGGCCGAGAGAAAGGCGCTCAGAATTATGAGGTAGGTTCCGACTCCCGAGTAGCTTATCCCGAACATTATCGCCATCGACGCCCCGAAGGCCGCGGCCGAGGAGATCCCCACGGTGAAGGGGCTGACGAGGGGGTTTCTGGTCACCCCCTGCATCGCCGTCCCCGAGACCGCAAGGCCAGCGCCCGCCACTATCCCCAGCAGGATGCGCGGGAGCCTCAGGTGCCAGACGATGCCCTCGACGAAGGGGTCGCACTCTATGAAGGGAAGAAATCTAGAAGCTATGGCGTTGAAGACCCCGATCTCGCTTTTGGTGGTGCCCCCGATGGAGGCAGAAAAGATGACCAGAAAGAGGAGAACGGCCAGGCTCACCGTCAAAAACAGGACATTGCGGGCGATGAACTCCGAATAGGCCTGCTTTGTGTCGCTCTCCCCGGCGGACCCCTTGGCGCTGAATGACGGTTTCATCCATCCCCTCGAAAGATCACGGCGCCTTCAATCCCAGGGCGAAGAGCCGTGCAGGATGGTCTTCGGGAAGCTCCTTCATCTTGAAAGGAGCGCCCTGATCGTGCTGCATCTCCAGCCGCCCCTTAAGGCCCCGCAGATACTCCAGGAACGATTCGTCGTCCATCCCGTCGATGCCGCCCTTGAAGATCAGTATGAAGGCGGGCTCTTCAAAGGGGACCTCGTAGCCTGTCGGCGTGTTCGGCCCGAACCAGAAGAGGGTGCCGGGGTTCATGAGATGCCTTTTGCCGCCGCTACACAGAACCCATCTGCCCCGGACCGTGAATATCAGGCTCTCTGTGGGGTGGGGATGCTCCTCGCAGTAGAGGCCTCCCTGCATCTCGATGTAGTGGGCCTGCAAGGCCTCCCCCTTCAGGAGGGGACCGATGCGCCCCTCCAGAGTTTCAACTCCTGGGCACTTCGCTCCGTCCAAGACGTCCTTCACGACCCTGATTCCCTCCCAGCTGACGATATCGGGACCGGTGGCGGGTGACATAAGCTCTCAGCTCCGGAAAAATCAGGGGTAGAGGTAAACCCCTCTGTACTCCAACCCCTGGAACCTTTCCAGGTACTCCCTGTAAAACTCCAACGGGTCCAGGTCCTGGAACTTCTCGGGGTAAAGGGTCTCGGTCAGGAAGACCGGCCCAAACTTCTTGCCCGCCCCTCCGGCGACATCGAAGCTTATGACGTAAACCTGGCCGTTCTGGACGGCCGTCGTCTTTGCCAGCTCAGGCCGGCTCATGATCTCGTCTCTCATGGCCTCAAACTCGTCTTCGTTCTCGGCGTTCCAGCCCAGGGTCGTGCCCTTAAAGATGACGTCCGGGTTTCTCTCGGCGACGTCCTCGGGGTTGACATCGAAAGCCAGCTCCGACCTCTCGGGGTATAGGTCCTTGCCCCCGGAGGCGCGGATCATGTTGGGTATGCCGCTGCCGTAGCCTGCCCCTCCGTAGGGCAGGTAGGTCCTGGCGCCCTCGAAGTAGACGGTCTTAAGCTGCGAGTCAGGTATTGTGGCCAGGGTCTCGTTGATCTGGTCATAATAGCCGCTGAAGAAGTCCATGTACTCCTCGGCCTCCGCCTCCTTGCCCAGCATCTCGCCCAGAGTCTCGATCTCGTCGAACCAGACCTCGGTCCTGTAGAAGTCCAGGCCCACCACCTTGATTCCGAAGGGCTCCAGCTTCTGCTGCACCTCGTCGGGCTCCGGGGGGTAGCCAGCCGAGAGGCATATCACGACGTCGGGCTTCAGCTGGGCGATCTTCTCGTAGTTCGGCTCCTCCTGAGTTCCCACCACCGGGACCTGTGCCAGCTCAGGGAGGGTCCCCTTGTCCACCTCGTCCTTGGTGGACTAATCCATGCCCACGATCCTGTCCACGGCCCCCAGGGCCCGGATCTCCTTGGCCGGGTTGCTCCAGAGCACCACCACCGAGCTCGCCGGATAGGGGACCTCCACAGCTCTTCCCGCAGAGTCCGCTATGGTGATGACGTCGTCAGAAGCACCGCCAGAATCCGATGCTGACGCCCCCGTGCCGAAGGCCAGCAAGATCATGCTGGGCAGAAGCAAAAGGGCTGATGGCCCGAATCCTTTGAACAATCTTTACACTCCTATGAAATTTTTTCATATTTGGTAGCATTATGATGAATCAATATATGAGCATTTTGGTAAATGGGATAAAAAGATAACAAAAACTCCCACTCGTCTGGATTAAAGGTGGGACTGAACGCACCGATTATGATCGTCCGTATGGCAGAAGATAGGATGTTGCAAAAAGGTAGGGCAGAAGAAAAGGAGGGGGACGCCGCCCGCTGTAAGGCGTCGCCCCAGAAAAGACGCATAAAATCGAGAGGGCTCAGGCCCCCGTCGAAGGAGGGCTCAGGCCGCCGCCAGCATCGCCTCTCCGTTGTACCTGATCATCTGCTGAAGGGTGTCGGTTCCCTCCACCGCTCCAGGGAAGTTCGTCAATGTAACGTATTCGGTGCCGATCTCGTCAGCCATCTGTTCTCCCAGGGCCGTGCCGCTCTGAAGGTTGGCCACCACGAGGGAAACGCCTTCATCCTTCCCCGCGGTTATGAGGTCGGCGGCGCACCCCGCAGCAAGCTGCGGGGCATGCAAGGCGCCGCCGCCCTGTTAAGTCGATAGACCGCAAATGGTATAATTCTCAAGATGGTCGTATGTTCCCCAATCAATATCAATTACATCATCCACAGCTCGATTCAAACTGTTAAGTCGGTTATTTGTCCATCCCCGCAGCAAGCTGCGGGGTATTCGATAAAATAAGAAGAAAGGACGGCCAAAAACTGGAGAAATACTTATTCAAGTTCATTTAATCGAGGCTCAGATAGAATTGGACTATGAAGAGGTATCAAAAGAAAAATCAAAGCTCGGAAGGTTCATTTTAGCCTCAAATGATCTCAATATAGATCCTGATACCATTCTAAGCTACTATAAGGGGCAGCAAGCGGTTGAACAAGGGTTCAGATTCCTGAAAGATAAGAGCTTCCGCGTGGCGGAGGTGTATCTCAAGAAAGAAGAACGCATTGAAGCTCTTGCCATGATCATGGTCCTGACGCTCATGATATATTCTATCGCAGAGTGGCTGATCAGAAAACGAATGCGAGAGACGGGAGAGACCGTACCAAACCAGCTGAAGAAGCCAACCCAAAAGCCCACATTCAAGTGGATAGCATTTCTGTTCATGGGTGTTGCAGAAGTTACGGTCTGGATTAATGGTGAAATGCACCTGAGGATTGCGAATATGAATGGTGATCTTGTTAAGATTATTCGACTATTGGGGCAGGATTGCGAAAAATACTATGGATTGGGGCGTTGATGCGGAATGCCGGGTATATGTATTCAAAAACGATACTATTACGTTCATATATATAGATCATCACGATCATGTGTATAAGAAAGCCCCGGAGATATTGGCAAAATACATCATCGAGCAGGAGTAAGGGATCGATCTGGCCCGAGCGGCGTGGGGATGCGGGGCGGCCGCTGCCGAGGGGCGCGGGATCTCTCTGCCGGGCGGGGAGGCCGGGCGGCGAAAAACAGACTGTGGCGAGAAGGGCGGCGGGTTTTCCTTGTGTCGAGGAATAAGATCGGAAGATGCAAATGGCGAAAGATAGATAACTTCGAAGCCCCAAAATGAGCCTGATGGAAGCTTCTAAGATCGAAACATCGAAAACCGAAACTCGCCCCCTCGACTTAGAGAGCGAGTTTGTATCAGATGTCGCTGAAGGGATCGAAGACTTCAAAGCAGGGCGTGGAAAGTCCTTCGACAACAAAGACGACCTCATGAGCTACTTGAAACGCTTGTAGTTGTAGCTCCCGTTTTACCTCGATCTTGTCATGCCACTTAATTACTTCCTGTCCAAGCGGTTCATAAATAATTACAAAAAGTTAACCCGCAAGAACAGAGAGTTCAAAAGCCAGGTAGATAGCAAAATTGAGCAAATAATTAAAGATCCGGAGATTGGCGCACCAAAACGCCATGATCTCTCGGGGATACGTGGCGTTCATATCGGCCATTTTGTAATCACGTACACGGTTATCAAAGACACGATTGTATTCATAACTATAAACCATCACGATGCGGTGTACGGCGAAACGAGCGCCATTTATGCGCAGTTGGAGGAGCTGTACCCCGAACTCTGGGACGAACCTTCGGCCGAGTAGGGGAAATTAAGCATCATTTTGGGCTGGCGCCGATCGCCCCGGCGGCGTGGGGATGCGGGGCGGCCGCGTCGATGGGGCGGGACCCCCGCCGAGCAAGAAAATCGGGCGGCGAAAACGAACATTGGCGCGAAGGGCGACAGCATCGCGCGGATCGGGTGCGGCGAGGTCGCGCAGGATGAGGATGCTGTCGGGAAGGGGGCGGGAGGAAATCGGTGGCTGGCTTCAGGGGCGGCGGGACAATCCAGGCGTGCGGCTTAAAGCAGAAGGGGGAGATCGAGGAAATGCTGAATTAGGTGCGTCGATTTTTAATTTAATACTCTTCTATAACCTGCAAGATTAACTGCTGCAAATTGTTGGCTTATATGCTATTTTCCGTTTGGATATAAGTAGATAGATATTCCTGACGGCTATGTTTTATCAATGTGCTTGCGTTACAAATTCTATCCTCATCTATGTAATAAAAAGATTGTGGTGGTACAAATCCCTGAACTATGTCTTCCGGGTTTATTGGATTTTTGAACTTTTCCAAGCGCCCGATCTCGATGGCAAAGCCTATTTTATTATCTCCAAAATAATCAAAAAATTCTTTCTTGTCTAATCCAGAGTATTCTTTAAATCTGTTCCATAGATTTTCGGGACTATCTTTAATAATATTCTCAATTGTAAATGCGCCGACGATTTGTTTAACTGGCGAGGTCGAATAAATATATACCACGTCTATATTCTTATTCTTAAATATATTTCTGCGGAACTCGTATTTTTTTCTTTTGTCTAATATGGCATCTACATATTTTGGTTTAATTGACAGTATAACGTTCATCAATATCACCTCTTTCTCTTATTCTTATATAGTCCTCATGTGAAATCTCTACGATAGACTGTGGGGGTCCAGATAGTACACCGATTTTTTTAAGCATATCTAATGCTATGTAATTTTTAAGATGAAAGTGGTGCCTAAAAAGAATTATTAAGATGGGTTTTTTCATGTCTTGGATCTCTTTCTGATAATATACAGTTCTTTTTGCTACAAGTTTAAATATTTGGTCTTCATCCTCGATTTCAGGATGGACTGATTCAACAGTACCAAGTGTAGTTATCTCTTTAAACGGGTTAGTGCGATAAAATAGTAGAATATCACCTGGTTTTATTTTCTTTATTGGTGAATGAGAAAGATACGCCTTTTTAATGGCATTCCCTTCAACAATAAATTCTCCATTGATTTCTTCGGCCCTTGGTTTTCTGCCTGGAAAATCTGTAAAAAGTTTATCGTGCCACTTTGGATGAATTGGTACAATAAATTTTCCCACTTTCGGTCCATCATAAAAGTTGGGGTAAAAATCTTTAATAATTTTTGTGGGTGTCATTGCGCGCAGCGCGATTCTATCTGGAATCAAATTTTTCATAAATATCTTCTCACCGCGCTGGTTTTCAGCCACCTCAAGAAAACCGTACTCCGAAATTAACTCTACTAATGGATCAACTGCTTCAGTAAAATGTGTTAAATACATTTCGGGCACATCGTTCTTGATGCAGTAATCTATAGACAATTTTATGAATAGTTCACCAATTTTATGCCCAACATCTGTAACTTTAAATAAACATATCTTGAATCGCTTATTTTTAGGAAAAGGTGGAATCGAAGGGATCGGTTCGTCTTCGTCTTTATATATGAGAATAGCTCCAATCGCGTCGTTGTCTCTATAGTGCACCCAGCACATTCTCCCCTCTTTGGAGATTTTCATAAACCAATCGCTAAATTCTTCGTATTCTTCCTTCAATGAATCGAAAATTGGATCATTCAAGTTTAAGTTGTGGACGGGTATATTTTTTAACGCAGGTGGAGATACCAATTCGTCTTTCCGCACATACTTTTCAAATATCTGTAATGCATCTTCAACGAGAAGAACATTATCTTCTATCCCTAATTGCCTAGCTCTTTTGTGAATACCTCTATCTTCAGTTATCAAGAAATCGACTGCATTTTTATAAACAGAATATAAAATCTTTGCATCGATTTTACTGTTTATTCTTGCTTCAGATCCAACTATTCCTAAATACTCATAATCATTTTCAGGCCTTGGAGGCGCCTCCAAAAGAGAATAAGTGCAAACTTTTGAGCGTATTATTCTCTTTCTGTTTTCATTTTTATCATGTTCTATTTCCTCTAAAGATGATGGATGAATGAGTACCTTTACATTATTGATTTCATTTAAAATTTTTTGTAATCTTTGAATGCTATTCGGAAGGATGTTGTAATCCTCTCTATATATTAAAACATTAGTATCAAATAAGACTCGCATATGTAATCACTTCCTCCTTTATACCTCATTACACGTCATCTTACATTTAAGCCATCGAGATAGCCTTGCTATTACTACATAGTAACTCTTAAGCATTTGTTCTTCTCCATGCCAAAAGGTCCCCCCCTCTTCCCCCCGGCGAAGCAGATAAATCACCACGTCGCCCTTCGACCCCCCCCCAAGGCGTGACGCCCGCCCCTAAACCGAGATCCTCCGGCTCGCAGCCGTAATCTCACCCCGTCGGGCAGAGGATGCAGATAACCTTGCAGAGATCCTCGTCCAGCGCCTTCAGGTCCTTCCGGAGCTTCTCGTCCTTCATCATATCGCTGAGGTAGTTGAGGCGGCCGACGACGTCCTCGATAGCCGACTCGGCCTCCTCCCGCCCCTGCCGGACCGTGGAGTAATATATCTCGCTATGTTCCCTGTCGACCTCGATCCCGAAGAAGTCGTAATCGTGAAGCCCCTTGAACTCCAGGATGATCGGCTTGTAGATCGAGCGCTGCCGGGGGATGTAAAAGTCCTCCAGCATCTTTCGCAGAAGCCTGTTCTCGACGTAGCCGATGTCGTTTCTCAGGTACCCCTTCCCGTGAATGTACCGAGAGTAAAAGACGTTGTACCTGATGGTGGAGGTGAGGTTGGTTTTGATCTTCATCCTGAAATCCCACTCTTCACCGAACTCGACGACGCCTTCCTGGGTCAGGATGTGTCTCGCCTCGATGATCAGGTCGTTGAAGAACTGGATGATCACCTGGTCCACGCCCGGCCGCTCCTCCCTGATCGTGACCTCCTCCACGCCCCAGCCGAAGACCTCCGTGGCGGCCTCCTTCGTGGACCCGAGGGAGTCGAAACGTCGCAGCATCTCCAAAAGATCGCCCATCTTCTCCATCTGTAATTTGGTGGTCCCCGTCCCTGATAAATATTTTGTCGTATTTTTGTCGTATTCTGTCGCGAAGAGCCTCATCAGATGGTTCAGGTTTTGCCGGACCGGGATCGCATATCTTTAATATACCTCCCGACGAGTGCTCTTCGGTGCAAAATAATGATCGATATTACCGATGCTGCGGCGGAAAAGCTCCTGATGAGTTCAGTGGAGGGAAAGGTCGTCAAGCTCTTCAAGACGAGCCAGCCCGGCGATCTGCCCAAGTTCGCCCTGGGCCTCGGACCCTTCAACGAGAAGGACCTGGTCTTCGAGAGCAACGACGTCGAAGTCTACATCAACCCGAACGAGTTCGAGGAACTCAGGGTCGCCGTCATCGACTACGTCGACGACGAGAGGGGAAGGGGCTTCGTCGTCATCAAGGGCCAGAACGAGGCCTGCGGCCTGATCAGCTGCGAGGAGTGCGGCGACGACACCTGCGAGGATTGAACTCTTTTATCATAACGGCAGCATAATCGACGAGACAGTCGTCAGGTCGAAATCTCCGACCCGACGGCGGGAGCTTATGGGTAGCCGGTTCAAAGGAGCAGAATAAGGGCGGACGCGATCAGGCAGAGGGCAATCGCCGTTCCCACAAGCCACAGGGCAGGTTTTAGGTCTTTGGTCGATGGCTCCGCTCCCCCCTCTCCCACGACGTAGACCCCCGGCTTTTCCAGCCTTATCCCCAGGGCTCCCGCCGCCGCCGCCATCGGCCAGCCGGAGTTGGGGCTCGGTGTTGCGGCATGATCCCTGAGGGCGGTCTTCAGAATCTGTCCGGCCCTCGATGGCCGGGCCGCGGCTATGATCGGAAGGCTGAGCCTCGCAGGGACCCAGTTGGCCAGATCGTCCAGCCTCGCCGAGGCCCAGCCCAGGTTTTTCAGCTCCTCGGTCCTGTACCCGAGCATGCTGTCCAGGGTGTTTGCGGCCTTGTAGGCGAGGGCCGCCTCGACCCCCAGGCCGAAGGGCGAAAATAGCAGGTAGTAAAATAAGGGCGAGACCACGGTGTCGACGTAGTTCTCGGATAGCGACTCGATCACCGCCGACGTCGCCTGAGTTTTGGTGAGCCCATCGGGGTTTCGGCTCACCAGGGCCGGAAGAAGCTTTTTTGCTTCATCGAAGTCGTTCTCCACGAGCTTGCCGATCCCGCTTGAGGTCTCGAGAAGACACCTTATCGCTATCGTCGACTTGAGAAGGTAGGCCGAGACGAAGATGCCGAGACCCAGGCCGAGGAAGTTCACCAGATCTCCGGCAGCGATCAGAAGATGGCCCGCCACCGCCGAGGATAGTATCACGAGAAGGGCAACGCCAGCGCCATAGGTCCGGGAGGGCCTCGCTCGCTTCTTCAGGGCCCCGATCAGCCTTCCCATGAGGACCACCGGATGGACCCTGGCGGGAGGCTCGCCCAGGATCAGGTCCATCGCCACCGCCAGGAGGAGGACCACCAGAGGTTCTGAAAGATCGATCATAGACTTTCTTTCACCTCTTTCCAGATCTCGTCGAGATCTCGGCCCAGGATCAGACCTTCCATCACCATCTCTGCAACATCGAAAGCGTGGATCACCGTGCATCCCTCGCAGGACCACTCCCCGTCCACGAGACGCCCTCCGGTCCTCTCGTCCATGCAGGGGTAGAAGGGGCAGAAGCAGAAGGTGCAGTCCTGGTCAGGAAAGTGGCACGGGTACCGGTCGCAGCTTTCCCTTCTCATCCGAGCACCCTTTCGAGAGCCTTTACAAACCTCGTGTTCTCCTCTCTGTTCCTGACGGCCACCCTGACGTAATCCTCGCCGAGGCCGAAGGACCTGCAGTCCCTGACGAGAACCCTCTCCGACTCCATCCTCTCGACGAGCTCGGAAGATCGGAGGCCCGTTGGCGCCACCCCCACCAGGATGAAGTTGACGGAGCTTTTCACAGGATCGAGGCCGAGCCGCCTCAGTTCTCCTGCGAGCCAGCTGAGCTCCTCTTTTATGACTCGCCTGCTTTTCACCAGGTGGTCATCCTGGGCGAGAAGATGGGCTCCGGCCGCCGAGGCGAGAGAGCTTACGCTCCAGGGAAGGCGGGTCTTGTTCATCACATCTGCGAGATAGTCACCGGCGACGCCAAAGCCGAGCCTTATCCCCGGAACCCCGAAGGACTTCGTGAGGGACCTTATCACGAAGAGGTGCTCCATCTTCGGCGCCATATCCGCCACGGTCTGGTCCGGGTCCGCTAGCTCGATGAAGGCCTCGTCCACGAATAGGAATGTCTCCGTCCTCTCGCACCTTTCGGCCAGATCCGCGATTTCGGATCTTGGGAGGAGGATCCCGGTGGGGTTGTTCGGGTTGCAGATGAAGACTGCCTTCGCCTCCTCCAAGAGGTCATCATCCAGAAAATCCTTCGGATCTTTCGGGGTTTTGATGCCCCTTTGGACGTGGACGATCTCGGCTCCGAAGAGGCGGGACTGGGCCTCGTACTCGCCGAAGGTCGGCGTGGTGATCACCACCTTGTCCCCCTCCTCGACCAGGGCCTCCGCAAATAGCCTCATCAGCTCCGAGGAACCGTTCCCGGGAACGATGTTCTTCGGGTCAACTCCCACGAACTTCGCCGCCGCTCTCCTGAACTCGACATAATCGTTGTCGGGGTAATGACCCACCCTCTTCATCTCCCGCATGATCAGGTCCTCCAGGGGGGGATGGCCCAGCGGGTTTATGTTGGCGCTGAAGTCGAGCAGTTCTTCCTGGTCGAGGTCCAAGCTGGTGGCCGTCGCCCTTATCTTTCCGCCGTGGTGGCAGGCCTCGGCCTCGGCGAAGCTCTTTCTGATCTTCATCGATAATCGCCTCACTCTCCAGCCTTTTCGCATTTCAACCTGGCGGACTGATCTCAACCTGGATGGATTTTCATCAATTTATCTGGATGTCCTCGCGTCAAAACATAATCCTTAATTTTTAGCATTAAATCACGAATACGATTTCACAACCTTAAATGTATAAGTGTTCTAATCAATAATCTGAACAATAATATTCACATTATACTAGTTCGTAATCCGAAAGGGTTTTATGTTCTACAGGCGACTACCGAGCAAACCAGAGAACAGAAGGAGGTCAAGCATGGATAAGATGGAAGGCAGTTTTGCCGTTGAGGACATGCAGAATGTCCAGATCAACATCGGCGCGGTAGTGAAGGAGGTGGAGGAGTGGGACCAGCCCATGGGCCCGTTCCCCTACCCGACCATCGCCACTCTCCGGGATTGGGACTTCAAGCTCATAAACAGGTACAGGGTCTTCTACTCGCCGATCTGTGATCGGTGTACCCTCTGTACCTACGGACCCTGCGATCTTACCGGAGACAAGAGAGGCGCTTGCGGAATAGACCAGGCTGCCCAGCAGGGCAGGATCGTCCTCATAGCCGTTCTCATGGGCTGCACAGCTCATGCCGCCCACGGCCGACACCTCTACCACTGGTGCCTGGACAAGTTCGGGGACCTCCCCTTCACGATGGGCGACGAGATCCTGGTCGACGCACCTCTTATCAGGACGATAGCCGGCATCAAGCCCAAGACCCTGAAGGACTTCGGACCGGTCCTGAGCTACGTCGAGGAGCAGGTCTCCCAGCTTCTGGCATGTACCCACACCGGCCAGGAAGGAAGCTACCTTGACTTCGAGTCGAAGGCCCTCCACGCCGGCATGCTCGACTCCCTGGGCAAAGAGGTCTCGGACCTGATCCAGATCGTCGCCTACGACATGCCCCGGGGTGATGAGGACGCTCCCATCGTCGAGTGCGGCATGGGAACCCTCGACAAGAACAAGGCGATCTTGATCACCTACGGCCACAACCTGGCGGGCTCCGCAGAGGCTATGTTCTACACCGAGGACAACAACCTCTGGGACAAGGTCGACATCGGTGGCGTTTGCTGCACGGCCATCGACAACACCAGGATCTGTGAGGGCCTGGGACACCCCAACAAGGAGTTCAACGACAAGTACAGGATGATCGGGACCAAGGCCAAGATCGCCGGTGCCATCGGCTGGTGGAGGAAGATGGTCCGGGGCGACTGCATGGACTGCATAATGGTGGACGAGCAGTGCGTCTGGACTGACGCCATCGTCGATGCAGAGAAGTACAAGATCCCTCTGATCGCCACCAACGAGAAGATCATGCTCGGCCTGCCTGACAGGACGAACGATCCCGTTGACGAGATCGTCGACGACCTGGTCAACTTCAGGATGCCTGGCGTCGTCGTCCTCGATCCGGTCAAGGCAGGCGAGGTCGGCGTCAAGACGGCGATCGCCGTCAAGCCGAAGCGCGCCGAGATCAGAGAGGCAGACCCTTTCCTCAGCGACGAGGATTTCAAGAAGTACGCCGAGTCCTGTACCTACTGCCACTCCTGCCAGTTCGTCTGTCCGCCCCACATCAAGATAGGCGACGTCGTCCAGGCAGCTGGTGAGGGGAACCTCGAGCCTCTCAGCTCGACCTACGAGATCTGCGTCGGCTGCAGAAGGTGCGAGCAGGTTTGCCCCCAGGAGATACCGATCCTGAGCCTCTACGCCTACGCCAACAAGGAGTACATCAGAAACCAGAAGTTCAAGATGAGGGCCGGAAGAGGTCCCGTCAAGGACACGGAGATCAGGCGCGTTGGCGCACCTCTGGTTCTCGGAACGATCCCGGGCGTCATCGCCATCATCGGCTGTGGCAACTACCCGAACGGGACGAAAGAGTGCTACGACATCGCCCGCGAGTTCGTCGCCAGAGGTTTCATCGTGGCAGCTACCGGCTGCATGGCGATGGACATGTCCCTCTACACCGACGAGGATGGCAAGACGATCTGGGAGCAGTTCCCAGGCGGCTTCGACGGCAGAAACATCTGCAACATCGGTAGCTGCGTCTCCAACGCCCACCTTCACGGAGCGGGCATCAAGGTTGCGACGATCTTCGCCGGCAGGAACGAGAGAGGCAACTACGACGACATCGCCGACTACATCCTGAGCAAGGTGGGAGCCTGCGGCGTCGCCTGGGGAGCATATTCTCAGAAGGCGGCCTCCATCGCTACCGGGTTCAACAGGCTCGGAGTTCCCGCGGTCGTCCAGTCCCACAGCGTCATGTACCGTCGTGCATTCCTCGGCAGGACCGACAAGAAGGAGGACTGGGAGATCATCGACGCTAGAGACGGCTCGAAGGTCTACTGCGAGCCCGCGCCAGAGCACCTTCTCTACGTCGCAGAATCTGTCGAAGAGTGCATGCTGATGATGGCAAAGCTCTGCTTCAGGCCCAGCGACAACAGCCAGGGCAGGATGATCAAGCTGACCCACTACTGCGACATTGCGAAGAAGTACTTCGGGTGCATGCCTCCAGACTGGGCGGTCTACGTCCGGCACGCATCAGACCTTCCCCTCAAGTGGAAGGAAGACATGATGAAGGAGCTGGAGTCGAAGTACGGCTGGGAGATCGACTGGAAGAGGAAGGCGATCCTCAGCGGTCCCATCAGAAAGGTGGACGTGAGCTTCGACCCCACGAACATCGAGAGGAAGATCAGGGTTAAGAAGTGAGGAGGCGATAAAAATGGCAGTCGACACTACCAAG
>Ga0268285_1000508_pt1 | contig 22439 bp, 23 predicted proteins | sample saktaG_2_FD_190144 | JGI IMG/M metagenome (GOLD analysis project Ga0268285, IMG submission 190144) | Saline water microbial communities from Sakinaw Lake, British Columbia, Canada - sak_2013_06_06_120m | ecosystem: Environmental > Aquatic > Non-marine Saline and Alkaline > Saline ... | reverse complement strand
ATAAACATAATTATAGATAGATTTGTAAACCAAATTGTAGCTACTAATACACCAATAACTTCATCAATAACAATTTTTTTACAATCTTTTTTCTGAAAAAGTTCTTCTGCTTTCGTGCTTAAAGGAACAGCTAAAACAATAAGAATTAAAGTAATTAAGATTTTATTGAAAAGAGGCAATGGATGAACTAAATACGCAATTACAGTCGCAAAAGCTGCTCCTACTGCTCCAGGAAAAATAGGACTATAACCTAGACCAAAACATGTTGCAAAAAATTTTACAAAAAAGTTGCTACTGTTTTTAAAATTCATTATTGATGCTCTTTTTTCTTTTTATAAAAAAAATGAAATAAACCAAATAGAAAACTAAAAATAAAATACCAAATATTCAAAGCTAGATTAATAATAGCCCCGCCTGCATAAACTCTTATCGCATAAGTCATAGCCACAAAAACAGAATTAACAAAACGCACTTTTTCTAACCATAAGCTATAAACAATATCTAAGACAATGAATAAAGAAAGTAAAACCGTAAATCTTAAATTAATTTTCAAAGCAAGCCATAGGCTTAAAACTATTAAAATTAAGCAAACAAATAAAGCAATTCCTGAATTTAACTTACCTGAAGCAATGGGCCTTTTAGATTTTTCTGGATGTTTTTTATCTTTTTCTATATCCAAAACATCATTCAAAATAGAAACTGCACCAGCAGATAGACTAAATAAGAAGAATGCTTCTACTGTTTTAAGAAGAAAGCCACAATCAAATATTAATCCAGCAAAAATTAAAGGAATAAAAACGAAGAGATTTCCAATCCAATCTTTTAACCTAAAACTTAAAAAAATGTAAGACAGTGTATTCATTTATTTACTATATATTATACAACATTTTTGATATTTTTATAGAAAGTTCTTTAAAATAAATAATAAAAGGTTAAAACAGTTTTTCTAATTTATTTAAACAAGCGTCAATTGTAAAATTATTTAAAGCATATTTAAAACCATTATTACCTAATTCTTCTAATTTATCTTTCTCATCATAAATTTTTCTTACAATTTTTACTGCTTTATTAATATCTTCAACCTTTACTGCATATCCGCATTTGGCTTCTTGAATTACTCCAAAACCATCACTTTCTTGGTTTAAAAAAGCAACAATCGGTTTGCTTGCTGCCATATATCCTAAAACTTTTCCTGGGATAAAAGCTGTTTTGTTCTTACTGCTTAAACACACTAAACCTACATCAACTTCTTTTGCTAAATATGGATAATCATCTTTTGAAACAAATGATTTTATAATCACGTTACTTAAAGCATAATGCCTAATCATTTGTTCAATCTTTTCTTTTTCCATACCATCACCAACTAATAAAAATACAATCTCTTTGATACTAGAAAATTCTTTTGCAATTTTAATTAAAAACTCTAGCCCTTGAGCCGGACCCATAATTCCAGCAAATAAAAAAATAAACTTGCCTTGAAGGTCCCACTTTTTTCTAAAGGAAATATTTCTGTTTAAGTTTTGATATGGTACTAAATCTATCCAATTTGAAAGAGTAATAATTTTACTTTCTGGAACACTTTTTTTCTCAATAAGAAATCTCCGGCCCCCTTCTGAATGAAAAGTAATCAAATCAGCATTTTTATAAACGTTCTTCTCTATTGCTTCAAAAAATCTAATTAATAACTTGTTTTTTAATATTCCCAGATCAACTGCATTTTGAGGAAAAATATCCTGGATATTTAAGATAAATTTTGCACCAAAATATTCTTTTATTTTTATCTCTATTGTTGCTAATGGAAGCGGAGGGCTATAAATAATAATAACATCAAGTTTTTCTTTTATTAACTTTTTTGCCTTTTGAAAAAACAAAAACGGTAAAAGTAATTGAGAAATCCCTCTAATAACAAAATTAACCTTTTTAAGAGGCGGCGTTTTTACTCTAATTACCTTAATGCCAGCTTCGTCTGAAAATAATTGAATTTTTTGACTATTTAATTCTTTCGGCAAATAATATTTTGGATAAGTAGTGATAATCCAAATATTATTTCCGCGCTTTTTAAGACCTTCTGCCAATTCTTTCATTAAATGAGCGGCTGAAGAAACTTCGGGTGGGTAAACATCAGCGATAATTAAGATGTTCTTCATTTTTAAAAACCTCTCTTTTTCTTAATAATCTTTGTTAATCCAACAATTAATCTTAAAACTTTGCTAGAAACATTAGTATCCTGATAATTCTTTGGAATATTAAATTTTTCACCGATACTAAATTGCTTGGTAATAATTTCAATGGCCTGCAAAATTATATCTTTATCTAATCCAGATAAAATAAGTACCCCTTCGTCAAAAGCTTCTGGTCGCTCTGAACTATTTCTTACTTGAATAGCTGGAAATCCTAAAATTGAAGATTCTTCTTGAATAGTGCCACTATCAGACAAAACGCAAAAAGCATTCTTCTCTAGTTTTACATAATCTAAATAACCGAAGGGTTTATGAAAATTTATTAATTTATTAACTTTAAAATTATATTCTTTAAGCCGACTGGCAGTTCGAGGATGAGTACTCATAATAATCGGCATTTTGTAAGTTTCGGCTACAGTATTTAAGGCATTTATTAATATAGCCAAAGATTCCTTTTCTTCTACATTTTCTTCCCGATGAAGACTAGCGACGAAATACTTGCTTTTGGTTAATTTCAGTTGTTTTAAGATTTCTGAATTATCTATTCCTTTCGCAAAAAAATTTAAAACTTCAGCCATCGGCGAACCGGTGACATAAATCATGCCCGGATGAATACCTTCTTGAATTAAATAAAGACGAGCATTTTCGCTATAAGGCAAATTAATATCACTGATATGATCAACAATTTTTCGGTTTACTTCTTCCGGAACATTTTCGTCAAAACAACGATTACCAGCTTCCATATGAAAAATTGGAATTTTCATTCTTTTGGCTATAATTGCCGCTAATGCGCTATTGGTATCACCTAAAATTAAAACTGCGTCCGGCGTTTCTTTTTTTAATACTTTTTCGCTTTTGGCAATAATATTAGCGATTTGTTCTCCTAATGTTCCAGCTTTAACTTCTAAAAAATAATCTGGTTTTCTAATTTTCATTTGCTCAAAGAATATTTCATTCATCTCATAATCATAGCTTTGACCTGTATGCACCATAATGTGATTAACATATTGATCTAATTTAGCAAAAATTCGCGATAAACGAATAATCTCCGGTCTGGTGCCGAAAATCGTTATTATTTTAAGTTTTTTAGATTGATTCTGCTTCATATCTTTTATTATTTAAATTTCCTCAGCAAAAGTATCTGGGTCATCTGGATTAAATACTTCATTGATCCAAATTAATAATTTCATCTCATTATCACCAATATTTTGTATATTATGCACCCAATTAATTTTCATTTCAACTAGTTCCGGCGTCGTGCCGTAAACTATTTTTTCCTCAATTTCATTTGTCTCACGATTCCTTTGACGAATTTTCGCTTCACCTTCAATAACACAAAAAAATTCTTTTTTTCTTATATGATAGTGATTGCCCCTTAAGACTCCAGGCCTAGTTGTAGAAAAAGAGACCTGACCAAACCCCTGGACTTTAAAAACCTCAACAAAATTCCCTCTTTGGTCGTTTTTTATTTCAAGTTTTTTGTTCTCCATATCCATGCTCATATGATAAATAGGTTTTGTATAAATCTTTGTAAAATTTTGATTTAAATATCTTTCTGTCTTTCAAATTCTTAAATGATTTTATGAGCTTCGCCAATTCTGAAATTGATATCTCGTTATTTGGAACGATCCTTTTGAGATAAAATGATTTCTTGCGTTTGATAAAAACTTCTCTCACAATTAACTTAATTAAATCTTCTACATAGATAAAATTAATCTTTCTGCTTCTATTCTTAATAGTCAATTTCTGACTGTTAACTACCTGATAACAAAAAGTTGCCACAACAGAATTATAGAACGGGCGACAGCCTTCACCAAAAACATTTGTTGTCCTAAAAACCGTTACTGGAACCTTGGTCCTTTGAGAAAAATCTTCTAACAGAATTTCAGTTAATTTTTTGCTCTGACCATAAATTGTATCTGTTTCAGCTTGAATTGAAGATAGAAAAATTAGTTTTGCCTTGCTTTGATATTTTTCCATTGCCGAAAGCAAATTATGAGTAGCCACAACTGTTCCAACAATAACTTCAGTATTTGTACCACGATTTACAGCTGCCAGATGAATGATTACATCCTTATTTTTAACAAATCTTTTTAAAGAATCTGGGTTTAGAAGATTATATTCTGGTAAATTAAAATAAGATAATTTTAAATTCTTCTTACCTTTTAAGGTTGCTACTAGATGTTTCCCAATAAAGCCATCAGAACCCGTTATGCCGATATTCATTTTTATTTCTTAAAATTTTTTAATTCATCCTTTATTTCCTCAAGAGAAAGAAGTAATTTTTTAAGCTCTACTTTAGATAATCTTTTCGTATTAGCCGAGGTATATCCATCTTTAGATAAATGATTGCCTCTTTCACCTTTAAAATAATATTTTCTGTAATCCATTCCTGGAACTTCTGGAATTATTTTATAATAATCTCCGCAATCTTCTGTACGAAATGTTTCTTCACTCGAAATCAAGGTTTCGTGCATTTTTTCTCCAGGCCGAATTCCAATTTCTTGAATACCTTTGTTGTAATTGAAAATCTTTACTAGCGCCTCAGCTAAATCTCCAATCGTGGCTGCCGGTGATTTCCAGACATAAATTTCACCATTTTTACCATTAGTTAAAGCATAAAAAACTAAATCAACAGAATGCATCAATGGCATCATAAATCTTGTCATATTTTTGTCTGTTATTGGCAAAGGTTTACCAGCTTTAATCAAATCAATAAAATAAGGTATCACTGAACCTCGTGTATACATTACGTTTCCGTAACGAGTACCACATAAAATTGTCTTTCCTCTTTTTTCCCGAGAAGTTGCAATCATGATTCTTTCCATTAAAGCTTTAGTAATTCCCATTACATTGATAGGATAAACTGCTTTATCAGTACTCAAAACCACTACCCGTTTTATTCCATGAAAAATTGCCCCATCAATCACATTATGAGCACCTAAAGAATTTGTTTTAATCGCTTCCAATGGGAAAAACTCACAATTTGGAACTTGTTTCAAAGCAGCTGCATGAAAAACATAATCAACCCCATACATTGCATCAAAAACAGCATCTCGATCTCTAACATCACCAATAATAAATCTTAATCTGTCGTTATCATATTTATTTCCCATATCAAACTGTTTTTTTTCATCGCGGCTAAAAATAATGATTCTCTTTGGATTATACTGTAATAATCTATCAACCACTGCGTTACCAAAAGAACCAGTGCCGCCAGTCACTAAAATTGTTTTATTTTTAAAAGCATCTTTATAATCCATAATTTTATTTAAAATATATTACAATATTTTTGTTAACTCTAAATTTTTATAAAATTCAATGGTTTTTTTAATACCATCTTTGAAAGTATGCTTTGGTCTCCATCCTAATTCCTTATATATTTTACTTACATCTAGCGCATATCTAAAATCATGCCCTAATCTATCTGGTACATATTCTATATAACTATCATCCTTTTTTAATAAAGTTAATAATATTTTTGTAATTTCTAAATTAGTTTTTTCACAAGAACCGCCAATATTATAAACATCCCCAGCTTTGCCTTTACGAAAAACCAAATCTATCGCTTCAACATTATCTTCTACATATATCCAGTCTCTTATATTTTTCCCCGATGCGTATATTGGTACTTTTTTATTATTAATTAAATTCGTAATAAATTTCGGTATTAATTTTGAAACGTCTTGATTTGGTCCATAATTATTAGAACTTCTAGTAATTATTGTATTCAAACTAAAAGTTTTATGATAAGCATTAACTAATAACTCAGCTGCAGCCTTAGAAGCACTATAAGGACTGCTTGGATCTAAATTATAAGTTTCTTTAAATTTACCTCTTTTTGTCTTTAATTGACCATATACTTCATCAGTTGAAATTTGGCAAAATCTATTAATTCTATGTTCTTTTGCTAAAGATAAAAGATTATTTGTTCCATTGATATTGGTTTCAATAAAAATAGCTGGATTATCAATACTAAAATCGACATGAGTTTCGGCAGCAAAATTTATGATATCGGTAGGTTTATATTTTATGAAGATCTTTTCTAAATTTTTAATATCTCTAATATCTACCTTTTCAAATTTATAATTCTTTGCAGATTGAATTTTGACATTACTTAAATTAGCTGCATAAGTCAAAATATCAACATTAACAAATAAATAGTTTTTGTATTTAGGTACAAATTTATTAAGATAATTACTGCCTATAAAACCAGCACCTCCAGTTACTAAAATAATCTTTTTATACTCCATAGAATTCTTTAATCTTTTTAACTATATAGATAATATCATTATCCTTCAAAAATGGATGGATAGGCAATGATAATATTTTTTTTACTTTACTTTCTAATATAGGAAGTTTTACACTATTAAATTCTGAAAAACACTTTTGCTTATGAATTGGAATAGGATAATGAATAATGGTTGGTATATTATTCTTTTCTAAAAAAATCATCAATTCATTTCTCTTTTCTGCTTCTATAACAAATAGATGAAAATTATGCTGAGAATTATCTCTTATTTTTGGTAATTTAATTTCCTTTACATCTTTTAACAGTTTAAAGTATGTTTTTGCCAGTTGCTGCTTTCTCTTATTGAATTTATCAAGATATCTTAATTTAACAGATAGTATTGCCGCCTGAATTTCATCTAACCTACTATTCAAACCATAAACTTCATGTTCATAACGATTCTTTTGTCCATAATTTCTAATCATTCGGCACTTTTCAAATAACTCTTTTTTATTAGTAACAATTGCTCCGCCATCACCAAATGCTCCTAAATTTTTTGTTGGATAAAAACTAAAACAACCAACACCTCCGAAAGTACCAGCCTTTTCACCCCTATACGTTGACCCATGTGCCTGAGCTACATCTTCAATTATATTAAGAGAATGTTTTTTTGCAATTCGCTTTATTTTCTCTATATCTACCATCTGTCCATATAAATGGACAGGAAGGATTGCTTTTGTTCGAGATGTGATTTTTTTTTCTATCTTAGAAGCATCAAGATGATAATATTCGTCAATATCAATAAAAACTGGCTTTGCTCCTACTGCTTTAATGGCTAAAGCAGTTGCAACAGCAGAATGAGCTGTAGTAATTACCTCATCACCTTTTCCTATACCTAATGCCATCAAAGCAATTTGTAAAGCTTCTAAACCATTCCCTACTCCTACACAATACTTTACATCTAAATATCTAGCAAATTGTTGTTCAAAATTCTCAACTCTTTTACCTAAAATATATCTACCGGAAATCAAAACTTCTTTGATTGCTAAATCAATCTCTCTCTTTAAATAAAGATATTCTTTTTTGAAATCATTGAATAAAATCATTGTTTTTGGGCTAATTTTTTAAAAGTATTGTAATCTCTAATATAATCTGTTTCTTTAAAAAACTCTGATGCTAATATCAATAAAATCGTATTTTTCTTAAAATTATCCATTTTGTGCCAAAGCATTCGTCCAAGAAAAATTCCAATGTTTGGCTTATCTAAAATAATACTATCCTTATGAACTCCGTTATCTAATTCAATTTTAATAGATCCCTGAAGGCAAAACAAAACCTGTTCTGTTTTTTTGTGAGCATGATTACCTCTTTGTTCTTTAGAAGGAACATTAAATATCCAATATGCTCTTCTAATAGCAAATGGAATATTCCTTTTTGCCTCTGCAAAGCATAAACCTCCACGTTTTTTATCTAACTTTAGTGGTAAAGTAACAAGATAGCTATTTTTAATCTTCAAATTCTGCACTATATTATTTATATTTATTACTATAAAATTCAGATACCTTTAACAAATCTTCAAAAGTACCAGCATCAAACCATTCTTTTTGAAGTTTTACTGCTTTAAGCTTTCCTTCCTTAATATAAAGATTATTAATATAAGTTATTTCATATTCTCCCCTTTCCGATTTAGGTTGTCCAATCATCTTATCAAAAACAGTATTATCATATATATAAAGCCCGGTTACAGCCAAATTAGACTTTGGATTTTGAGGTTTTTCTTCTATTTGCAATACATTATTATTTTCATCCATTACAGCTACACCAAATCTTCTAGGGTTTTCAACTTCTTTAAGAAAAACTAAGGCACCATCTTCAAATTGATTTACATAGTCACTAATATCATCCTCAAAAATATTATCTCCTAAATATAAAATACAATTATCGTTACCAACATAATCTTTAGCGATCCATAAGCCCTCAGCAATACCTGATGGTTCATTTTGAATACCATATACAATTTGAATTTGCTTTCCAGTATTTTTTGAAATAAAATCTTGACCTGACCCTAAAAGCTTAACAAAATCATCAATATGTTGAGGGGAAGTAATTATCATTATTTTATCAACACCAGCTTCCACTAATTTTTCAATACCATAATAAATCACTGGCTTATTAAAAACTAGTAATAAATGTTTATTTGTGGCTTTGGTAACAGGATTAAGCCTCGTTCCAAAACCACCAGCTAAAATTACTCCTTTCATAATTTTATTGAAATTAAATTTATTAAACGATAATAGTTATAGAGTATTTTTTTAACAAAAAACCTTATACTTTGCTTGATATTTCTTCTTATAATACCATATCTAAAATTAGTATCAAACCTAGCAACATATTGCATTATTGATTTAATTTCCTCAATATATGGACGATATATCAACTTTTTTGATATTTTATGTATTTTGTAAGCACCATCTGCTAATGTAAATTTATCTCCATTATTAATTTCAAAACTATGGAAATGATAGAATACTAATTTTGTATCCTCAATATAAATATTGCTATTTTCAAAAGTAAAATTGTATTTATTTACATTCCACGGCGCCAGGCATAATCTAACATTTTGTAATACATGCACTTTTTCAAATCGTGTTGTCCAATCATTTAAGTATATTTGATCTCCTCCCTGCATATTTTTACCAGATCTTCTACTGTAACACCTATTAATTGTTTTTTCTCTCCACCACTCTAATGCTTTTAATCCTTCATCATTATTTCTAAATATTATAAATTGAACATTATATTTACCATAGATTAATAGTTTACGAAATTCTGACGATGAATTGTGTTCTGTAATAAATATATAATCACCGTTAAACTCTTCGAATATTGGCATAGGATTGTTATAAAAATACAAATCAGCATCTAAATAAGTCATCATGTCTAAATCATGATATTTCTTTAATAAAAATAATATTAAAGAAGCAGTGCAAGTCCAACAATATTCTCCAAATGTCCTGGTATTTTTAATCTTTAATAATTTTTGATCTTCAAATTCTTTTAAAGAAATCAATTCTACATTTTCTAGAGCCATTTTATACAAGAGATCATATGTAATATCATCCATACATAAAATGAATAATTTAAAATCCTTGCAATTCCTCTTTAAAGAATTGTATAAAGCTAATCCTTTGTAAAAATAATCTTTATTAAAAAGTGTACAAAAATTATAAAACATAAATTAAGATTTTATTGCTGAAATAAAAGCATCTCCGCTTTTTTCTATACTTAAATTATTTTTAGCCCAATTTGATATTTTTTCTCTTTTCGACCTAATTAATTCAATCTGATTCCTTGCATTTTTAATTGATTTTGCTATTTCATCAATATTGTTCGGATTAAAAATCACTCCATTTTCATTGTTTATTAAATCATAAGCTGCTCCAGCATATTTAGAACATAAAACATAAAGCCCGCTTGCCAAAGCTTCATTTACTACTAAACCCCAAACTTCTTCAAAAGATGGCAAAATAAAAATATCGGCCAATGCATAATATTTGGGTAGTTCTTCTTGTTGGCAAAATCCTTCAAAAGATACATTCTTTAAATTATTTTCATTGCAAAATTTCTTAAGATTTTCTTCTTCAGGTCCACTTCCTACAATCATAAAACCAATATCAGAATCATTTAAAGTATTTAAAGCTCTCAAAACTTGTTTAACACCTTTCCTCTGAACTAACTGACCGACATATAGAAACATAATCTTAGGAAATTTCTTGCTTTCTTCTAAGAAACTTCTATCATTTCGATATTGCGAAACACTTTCATGAAAGAAGTTTACGTCAACTGTGTTTGTACTAATATAGATATCTTTTGAATCTGCCCCAAAATATTCTAAATATTCCTTTGCTTTTGTGCTATAAGCAATATATTTATTTGCTCCTTTTATAATAATTTTCTTAAGAAATCCACGTATTCCTATTAAACTACCTGTACTCAATAAAGTAGTTCCGCTCCATAGAATACATTTTTTTCCAAGAATTTTGCAATAAAAAAAAGCCTGCCAGTATGCTAGATTATCATATCCTCCTATAATGATTATGTCTGGGTTAAATTTAGAAAGAGATCTTAAGACTCCCCAATTAAAATGAGTCGATATTTCTTTTTCTTTCTTATAGGAAAACAAATGCCACCCAGATAAGATTTTGTAATCAAACTTAATTTTTTCTTTTGCTAATTGCCATTCTCTATTTTTTTCAGTCTCAGCTAAGGCAATAACCTTAAAATTAAAACCCCCTACTTGATAGATATGGTTAAAAAGAGGTGTTACATATGGCGTAATAATATTAGTAAGTAAAATAACTTTCTTCTTTTTCATTTTATTTATAAATCTTTTTCTAAAAATTTTTTATTTTTCCGCAATTATTTTAACTTGATACCAACTATTTTCTATTCTCGCATATATTCTACAAAAAATATTAAAAATTCTATTTCCGAATAATTTGTATATTAACTTATATTTTGGAGGCCATTTGTGCAAATAGGGCTTAACTTCATTCACTCTAAAACCGGCTTCGTTAAATAAGTTTCCTAGAGCCATAGGACTCCAACTATAGAGGTGGCGGTTTATATCATTCGATTTGTATTTATAAGAAATTGATTCACATGGAACTACAAAAACTATTTTTCCACTTTTTTTTAGCTTCTTATTTAGTTTTTTTAACTCTGATAAAGGATTGATCGTATGTTCCAAGGCATTATTTGAAATAATTACATCTGCCCAATTATCTTCCACCTCATCTACTGTTTTAAAAACTGCTATACTGTTTTTGCGCGCAACTTTTAAGGCCTCATCATTTATTTCAATTCCAATCTTGCCTGTGCATTTTATATTTTTCAGCAAATAACCACCCCCACATCCAAAATCAATTACATTGTGTTTTTCTTCTATAGAACCTTTAAACTTATCCATATTTATTTGTCCACCAAATTCTCCTATATCCTTTTGCCAATCAAAATAAATTTTATTGTAATGATTGTTAAATCCCATGTTGTTATAAATAATTATTCATTAAAATAATTTTCTTCTTTTTCATTTTATTTTTCGCGCTTTAATGTAAATATCACCGCACAAAAGCGATGGGTACCAATTTCTTAAATTAGCAAACAAACCTGAGCCTGTAACTTTTTCTATTTTAAAACTCTGTGATTCTAATAGCCATCTTAAAGAACTAATGGTGAAATAATGCAAAGACCTTCTATCCCAGCCTACATTTTCCCAATCATAAGGAGAAGTAGTTATGGGTAATTGGCCAAAAAGTAATTTGATTCTATATTTAATATAAGCTATATTAGGCACTTGAACAACAAGAATTCCTCCTGATTTTAAAATTCTATTTATTTCTTTTATGACAAAAAACGGGTTATAAATAAATGATAAAGTGGCTATTATTGTTACGGCATCAAAAAAATCATCTTCAAAATCTAAACCATTATTAATATCTTCCGTTTTCAAAACAACTTTGTTCTCTATCAATTCTCTCTCAAAATTCTCCCTTGCTATTGCTAATCTGGAAGAAACAATGTCTATGCCATATAAATTAGTATATTTTCCCTTGGCCTTTGATAACAAAAACCCTTCATTACAACCAATATCAAGTAAATTATCTCCTTTCTCTAATAAAAAAACTGCAACATCTTCTCTATGAGTATCATATTTTTTAAAAACTTTTTTAAACAAAAAACACATAATTAATACTTAATTTATAGTTAGTTTAGTATGGTATATATGATTTTTTTTGGTTTTATATAAACCAACAATCAAATTATACTTTACAAATCTACCGTTATTATAAAATTTCTATTAAAATTTGCTTTATTACCATAAATTTTTTCATCTACACGATGAGAAGCTCCGCTCCAATAAATTTTTATCTCACCTTTTTCTACCTCAGGCACAGACCTTAAAATCCTTAAAAGTATCCTTATGTCAATAATATTTTTTCCTGAATAATTCCCAAAATTGATACTATCCTTGTCATGTTCAAAAACTATTATTCTCCTACAATTTTGGGATGCTTTTTTTAGTGTTTTAATAAAAACCCCCACTCCAATTTCATTACTCAAAAGCATATGAAAAATAATTGTAGTAAATCTTTCATCATTATGTTTATCTAAATAATCATTAACATTCATCGTTTGTAAATATTCCTTAAAACCCCATTCTCCTTTTTTCAAATGTATTAACTCAATAATCTTATCACCTATTATAAGAGGCTCTATTTTTTGCCATAACCAAGCATGGGAATCAGACCTTTCTTTCAATAATTCCTGCGAATTAAAAATATTACCAGAGCTATCTATAATCCAAAAATTATTTTCTATCTTTTTTATAAAATTATGAAACCCAATAAAACTTTCTATCATTTGTTTTTTAAATGCTTCTGAAAACCTCAATAACCATGATTGAAATTTTATTGTTTCAAGATCTTGGTCCATAAAATCACCATATAACCAATCATCCTCTCCAATATTACTAACATATAAAAAACCATTATCCTGTTGCATAAAATTAACTGTTTTTTTATCTTGAAGAGTACCCACCTCTATCGTTGCGTCTTTCAATAATTTCTTAATGTAATCAAAATGATTTGCTAACCCATCTTGTAAAAATACAACATTCGCTTCTGGGCCAGGTATAAATAATTCTTTATGCATCATCAAAATATGTTGACACATAGAATTATCAGAAATTTTTAATGCTGGGTATACGTTATCTAATAAAACATACTCTCCGTGTGCTATCTTTCCAAAAGTTAATTCAAATATTTCTTTATCTACTATCCTTTTGAAATTCTTTTCGTAAATATTATTATCGGAGGAAGATTTAAGAAATTTTGATATATCCTTTTGAAATTTTCTACTAAAGAAATTTTCAAGAAACTCATTAAAGTCTTCTGAATATTTTAAAATATCAACAAAAACCTTCATATATCGTACTTGATATTGATTTATATCAAATAAATAAATTTCTTTTGGCCTAAGGTAAGAAAGAAGATTAATAAAAAACATACTGCCAATGACAGAGGCAAATCTCCTGCCTTGAAGTTTATGTAATTGAATTCTTTTTAATTTCTCTAAAATGCTTAAAGAATCACAATTATATAAATAAATTGGTATATCCCTTTTGATTTCGCCAATTTTTGGTAGGCGAGTTGATATTCGACTAGAAGTAGAATAACACTTTCTTAATATGAGAACAGTAAATAATTCCTCAGTAATATCATTTACCTCTTTAATTTCAAAATTAAACTTCTTTAAAACAGAAAGAATAGTTTCTGCATTAAACAAACGCTGTGATGATTCTTGAAACAACAAATCACCTAAAATATCTAAAGGAGTGATCGTGCCAACATTTATCCTTTTATTCCAAAATTGTTCATTCGAAAAATAAGAAGGATCATCAATAAATTTATTAATTGCTTTCTGGGCATCAAGTGATTTAATCTTTACTAAGCCACTTGGCATAAGAACCCTAAAACACTCGCTTAATAAAGAAAACAACTGTCCATTATTTAATTTTCTCAAAAAATCATCAATATAAATCTCACTAACACAATTATCCGGTATGCAAATCTTTATCTTTTTTAGTGTTTTAATATAGACATCATTTTGTTTATCAAATCCCAAAGAAAACCAACCAGGCTTCTTCCCTTCATATCCTATTAGTAGACGCACCTTTTTACCTCTTTTTATTTGTGATTTAATTTTAAAGTACGATATAATATTTTGTCTCTTTATAAAATATAAGTAAAGCCTCACCCTTTCAGGAAGAAATCTTTTTATCGTTTCAAAAACAGCTTTAATTATATAATTATCAAATTCTAGTTGATTTATTAATTTTATCCATCAAATCTTGAAAATATTTTAATGAACTTTCATCACTTAAATCTTTTATTTCTCCAGTTAATATTTTCAGTGCTATTTCTATAAATTCTCTATGCGACCTATTTCTTATTAAATTTAATAACAAAAATTCACTTTCTAATTTACTAGACATTTGACTCTTCTTCAAAAAACGCTTTATTAAACTTTTTAAGCATTTTTTTGCAGAAAATATATTCTTAAAATAAGAGTGATAATAAGAATTGTACATATAAATAGCCTGCTCTTGATATACACTTCCTCTCAGTAAAGCGTCTTGTAATACTTTATTACATAAATTAATATAGTTATTTAATTCTTGTTCGCAATCAATTTTAGCGATATTGTCTTGTACCATTATTGGTATGATCTGAAAACTCTTAATTGCTGATTTAACAATTATTACCTTTAACAAAATCCCCAGGCTTTTAGTAAAAGAAGAATGAATAAAATTGCCTAAGCTATAAAAAATTAATTTTCCTTTATATTCTTCGTAGCCTTGTGGAACGTGAGGATGATGCCCTACCACTAAATCGGCTCCGCTATCAATAAATTCCTTATATTTATTTACTATGTATAGAGATGGTAATGGAATCTCTTCGCCTCCTCCATGAGCAAATATTACAACAAATTTATTACGATTTTTGAGATATTTGATTTGCTCCAATATCTCATCAAAATACATTGAATAATATCCTGGACATCCTTCACTGCTCACTCCAAACTCCTCTTCTCCTACACATAAAATTGTGATATTGCTATCTATTAAATTCAATGGAACTCTTGCTTGTTCCAAATTTTTACCAAATCCACTATAAAAAATATCATTTTTGCTTAAAATATCACTTGTTGATTTTATCCCTTCTATCCCAAAATCCATAATGTGATTATTTGCTCCGCCAATATATTTTACTCCGAGTCGCTTTAATACTCCCACGACATCTTCGTTTTGAAACAAATTAGGACCAGATTTAGGATACTTTTCGAATTTCAATTTATTATTTATAATTGGCGCTTCTAAATTTAATATTGAGTAATCGACATCATTAAAAAGATCTAAAATTTCCCGAGGAATACTTATTCTATGTTTTAAATAGATATCCCCGCCAAATAAAAGAGAAATCTTCCCGCCATTTAAAAATTGATTTTTTACAAATTCATTTTCTTTGCCCATATTATTACATTTATATAATTTTATAATAATTTTTATTTCTTTAAAAAAATGAAATTATCTTCGCCCGCTGGGGCTACTCTCAAAAAATCTCTATCTATTTTTTCAATTTCACCATCAAGATTTATACAATATGGTTGATATCCTAAACTTTCTAATATCTCTAAAGTTCTCAATGATACTTTTTTATGTTCCCCTTCAAGCCAAATTTCCGCAGTTATTACAGGAGAATTATTCTTAAAAAATTCTTTGCCGCCTTCGATTACCATACTCTCTGCACCTTCTACATCTATCTTTAATACTGTAGGCTTAGAATGATCTTTTAAATATTCGTCTAGAGTAAGAGTTTTAACATTAATTTTATTTCTATATGACATCATATTTAGCACATCTTTATTAATTGTGCTGAGACCAGAGCTTATCGATAAATATAAAAATGTTTCTCCATTTATATCTGATAAGGCAGTATCATTTAAAAAAATATTTGATTTTTCTCTTAAATTCTCTCTTAATTCTTCAAATAAATCTGGTAATGGTTCGAAGGAATGAATTTCTTTACAAAATTCTAAAGCTAAATACGTATAAAAACCATGATTTGCTCCAATATCATAGAAAACATCATTCTCTTTTAAATTTTTAATAAAGAATTTAGTAAGACAATATTCTCCTAATAATAAACCGTTAGAATGTAATAAAGCTGCACCTCTATCTTTTAAATTAAATACGATATTTTTATCCCAAAATAATTTTGTAGCAGGTTTATAATTTTTTAATAAATGTAAACTCGCCAGGACATAGGGAATATATATTTTTGGAGAAACTAATAATCTTTCTATTTTTCTTACAAAATCTCCTCCGCAATGTTTATAAAATTTCTCGGTTTTTCTATATTCTCTTTCAAATTTTTCTAAAAATGTTTTCCTTTTTACTAAACCATCCATAGGTTATTAGATAAATTTATTTATTCATTAAATCTTCATTAATCTGATCTACTGTTTTTAAAAGCTTTAAGTCAACTTTTTTATTTTTTGCTAACTGTATCAGGGATTTAACATCCTTTGGAAAACAAGCCCCGCCATAACCACGATAACCACTATGAAATATCTTAAGATGGGATGGGCCTATGCGAGAATCCTGGCTTGCCATTTCTTTAACTACATCGTAATCAATTTTTAATTTCTGGCATAAATCATATATTTGGTTGGCAAAGATAACTTTTGTTGACAAAAAAGCATTGCCAAAGTATTTAACCATTTCTGCTTCGCTTGCTGGAATTATTTTTTGATAAGGGGATTTTGGTAAAATATCAAAAATCTTTTTGGCAACCCTTTTGCTCTGTTTAGTAAATCCTATAATTTGCCTTTTAGGATTTAAAAAATCTTTTTTTGCAGTTTTTGCAACTAAAAATTCTGGGTTAAAAAGAATTCTATGTCGTGTAAACTTCTTTTGAAATTTCTCAGTGGAGCCCGGTAAAATAGTTGATTTAATAACAATAATTTTGGAACCATATAATTTTTGTATTGAATCTGAAACCGCCGAATCATCATAGCCACTCCTCTTATGATAAGGGGTAGGAACACAAATAAAAACTATGTCTGCTTTATTAACTTCTTTAATGGAGCCAATTTTTTTGTATTTATCATAAAGAAAAAGAGGGTATTTTTGCTTTTGAAACCAATTTCTAACAGCTCCTCCAACATAACCGATGCCAATTATTCCAATCTGCGGTTTTCTTTGAGTCATAGATTTAATTTAAATAAAATTGTTAATTTTTTTATAAAAACGAGAGCCACTAAATAAACTAAAACCCCTACAAGAATAGAAAAGACAACATTAAGATTATATATAATAGGCTGAGAAACTACAAGATACATTGCGATACTAGAAAGACTGATTTTAATAAAATTTAAAAGAAGTTTAAAATTTAATGGTTTAAGAAAGGTAAATCTTGAGGTAAACCAAAAAAGTAAAGAAAAAACACAAATAAAGGCAATTACCGTGCTAATAGCTGCTCCATAAAGAGAATACTTTGGAATTAAAATTAAGTTTAAAATTATATTTATCACTGCACCGAAAAAAGTAGCCCAAAAAACTTTTTTTTGCTGATTAGAAATAATTAATGCATGAAAAAAAGGATTAGAAATATAATAAAATACTACCATTATTAGTAAAATTTGAAAGGCTAAAATTGACGAAAAATAGCTTGAATCGTAGACAAAATCAATAATTTTTGGAGCTAAAATCATACCTCCTACCACTATTGGTAAGATTAAGAAAATCATCAACTGAATATAATAATCCCAAGATTTCTGAAGTTTTTCCTTTGATTCTTTAAATAATTTACTAAGGATTGGAAAAAAACTTATAGAAATAAGACCCGCCGGAATTAAGGTCGCTCCAATGATTTTATAAGCAGCATTGTACCAACCAACTTCAACTATTTGGCCAAAATAACCCATCATTATTGAATCTATTTGATTATAAATTGCTCCGAATATCCCAGTTAAAGCCAATGGCCAAGACATTACTAGAATACCGTGCCATATATTTTTATTAAAGCCTAATTTCAATTGATAAATCTTGAAATGAAAAAAAACTAAAATAAAAATTAAAGCAATTAAGGCAGCAAATAAATAAGCCAAACTTAAACTTTGAACCGAGGGAAAATTAAAAAGAATAAAAAAACCAGCTCCAGTTAGAACTACCGCTTGTAAAATTTTAGCCCAAGCCTCATATTCCATTTTTTGACGGGCCCGAAAAAAAGCATAAATAATTTCTGAAAAACTACCAATTATAATATAAGCCCCTAAAATCCAGATCATTCCCCGGATTACTGGATCTAGAGTAATAAAAAAAGAACCAAAACAAATTAAAATTAAGGCTCCTATGCTTAAAAGAATCTTTAAAGAAAGAATATTAGGGAATCCTCTTTCTTTATCTTTTTCCTGTGCAAGTTCTCGAGTAGTAATTTGAGAAATACCAAAATCAGAAAAAATAGCAAATAAGCTTACAAAAGCAAAAGCAAAAGCAAATTTTCCGTATTCAGTAGTTCCTAAAATTCGGGCAACATAAATAATTAAAATGAATTTTAAAAAACTGGATATGCCTTCCGCTATTACAAGCCAAAAAGTATTTTTAGCTATTGTTTGCTTAATTCCTAAGTTTTTTAGAAAAAAAGCGCTTGGATTTGAAATAATATTTTTAATTGTATTTTTAATATCCATATTCATTTAATAAATATCACAAATAAATCTAAATAGAAATTATAAATATTTTCCTCGAGATTCTAAATGTTCTTCAAATGTTTCGGAAAAAATTGTTTTTCCTGTTTCTCTGTCGGTCATATAGTACCAATAATCATTTGCTAATGGGTTCAAAGCTGCTTGTATTGATTCTATTCCAGGATTATTAATAGGTGTAGGAGGCAATCCTTTATAAAGATAGGTATTGTAAGGAGAATCTAATTTAAATAATTCACGTATAAGAGTACATTTTTTAAATGATTGAAATTTAGCATAACAAATCGTTGCATCAATTTGAAGAAGAAAATTTGTATCTAACCTCCTCCAAAGAATATCTGCTACCATTCTCTTATCTGTTTCTTCACGGACTTCTTTTTCTAATAAAGAGGCCATTGTTAAAATTTCATAAAAACTTCTTTTCTGTTCTTTTATATCAAAAAACAGATCATTTTCAGTTTTTGAAATACAGTCATAATTAAAAGCATTAAATCCATTACTTATAGCTTGTCTTTTTATTTAAATTATAAACACCAGTGATACCATACATAATTATTTAATTTTATACATATAATTCAGTAAGTCTACTTACAGAATTATCCTAAACATGATATTTCTTAAAATTTATATTATTTGGCTTCTTATCCATTATATTCTGAATTTCCTTTATAGAATAGGGATAGAAATTATGGGTATCAACACCTATATCCATTTGCTTCCCAATTCCTTCTAGTCTGCCGTGAGAATGTCCAAACAATTGCCATGAATTAAGATGTGATTTTGCCCAAATCTTCAAGGCATAATGACAAACTACTATAAAATTATTCCCTATCTGCTTTTCCCATATTTCATGATAAGAATCATCCATCCAATAATCATGCGATCCCCTAATAAATATGTGCTTTCCATTTAATCTTCTAATATAATTTTCGGCATTCTTTTCACTTTTTAGAGTAAAATCTCCGGCATGTATTACAATATCATCTGCCTTTACGATTTCATTATGCCTTTTAATAATCTCATTATCCATCTCTCGAATATCCTCAAAGGGCCTATTACAATATTTTATGATATTTGTATGCCCATAATGCTCGTCAGCAGTAAAAAAATAACTCATAGTTTTGCATTCTATTTTTAGAAATCAGTTTATAAAATAGTGAAAAATTCATCACTCAAACAAAATAAACTGGCAATTGCTCTATTTGCAGATCCTTTAATTTAGTTATTGCCGGCTTTATGTTTTCTGTAAATATTATTGCTTTTGGAGTTTTAAATTTTTTAGCAAAGATTATTAAATTCTTTAGATCTTTCTTCTGAATATCTTTTTTGCTTTTTACCTCTATGGGAATTATTTTGGAATCCTGAACTTTAATAAAATCAACTTCGTGTTGATAAGCATCTCGCCAGAAAAACTTATAATCACCTAAAGAAAGAACTAAATTTTCCACTAATTGACCTTTATTAACAAAATCAGAAAGAGCCCAACTTAAAGAAGGAGAAGCTAAATAAAACTTCTTCAGCTTCTTTTCAGAAGTAAGTAAATTCCGAGAAAAATTATAAACCTTCTTTACTAAAAATGACTCTTCCAGATAAAAAAGATAAGCGCTTATTCTTTTATTAGAAACACCAATTTTCTTAGATAGACTTTGATAATTAATTAAGAGCCCCGGATGCTGAGCAATGATTTTGGTAAGTTGCCAGAGAATTTCTGGGTTATCTACAGGAAAAGACTGGGGAATATCCTCAAAAATAATTTTTTTGACAATAGAAGTCAAATATTGCTTTCTCTCTTCAGGATCCTTCAGAAAAATGCTTTCAATGAATTGGCTTTTCAAGAAAATAGCAAACTCTTTTTCTATCTCCCTCTCAAAAACTAATGGTTTTTCCAAAACTTCTGATTTATCCTTAAAATGCAAATACTCTTTAAAATTCAGAGGAGGCAGATAAAAACTAATAATTCTTCCTGCTAAACTTTCTTGGGTTTTCTTTTTAAGAAAAAGGGATGTAGAACCAGAAATAAAAAACTTGAGATTAGGATAAATATCATAATAAATCTTTAATTGGTTTTGAAAATTTGGTAGTTTTTGAATTTCATCCAAGAAAATAAAAACTCGCTCTTTTTTAAAATCTATTTGCGTTTGTAGAGAAAATGTTTGAAGAAGATCATCTAATGTTGATATTTCTTCGTCAAAAGTAAAATATAAAATCGAATAAGGATTAACATTTTTATTTAAAAGGATGTTAATAAGCTGAAAAAGAATAGTAGTTTTGCCAATTCTCCTTAGCCCAACAATTTCAACAATTTGTCTTTTAGATATCGTATTTAAAAGTACATTAAAAATCCCTCTTTTTTTAGGATAAGGGTATTGGAACTGTTTTTCCCAGTGGGGATTGTATTTTAGGAGATTTAACTCAGAATTCATATTTATTTAGATATATACCTCCTAATAAATCATATTTCATTAGAAGTATACTTCTAATGTTATCAGATTTATTTCCTTTGTCAAGGCCTATTAGAAATCATCATTAATAAAGGTGTTGCTTACAATAATCATTCAAAATTTTTAAATGCTTGATTCAGAAGATTTTTTAGGAAGTCTAGCTTCCTTTGTATATTATTACTGTATATCTATTAAATTTCCCCACCAAGTATAATAGCTAATTATAGATATTTTCCCCGAGACTCTAAATGCTCTTCAAATGTTTCGGAAAAGATAGTTTTTCCTGTTTCTCTATCAGTCATATAATACCAATAATCATTTGCTAATGGATTTAAAGCTGCTTGTATTGATTCTATTCCAGGATTATTGATTGGAGTTGGAGGCAACCCTTTATAGAGATAAGTATTATAAGGAGAATCTAATTTAAATAATTCACGATTAAGAATACATTTTTTAAATGATTGAAATTCAGCATAACAAATCGTTGCGTCTATTTGAAGAGGAAAATTTGTATCTAATCTCCTCCAAAGAATATCTGCTACCATTCTTTTGTCTGTTTCTTCTCGAATCTCTTTTTCTAACAAAGAAGCCATTATTAAAATTTCATAAAAGCTTCTTTTCTGTTTCTTTATCTCAAAGAATAAATCATTTTCAGTTTTTGAAACAAAATTATCTATAAATATTGAGAGAACTTCTTTTTCTTTCAGTCCTTGAGATAAATTATAAGAATCAGGAAATAAATATCCTTCTAGCGAAGTATTAGGAGAAAATTCAGAAAAAATATCAAGATATCTTTTTTCAAGAAAATCCCCTATTTTCCAGTCTTTTAATGACGAGGATGAATCAATTAAACCTTTTTCTTTTAAATTTTCCTCTATTTCTAACATTGTTTCCCCTTCTAATATGAGAAAACTATTATTATTCTGAGTTAATTTTCCATTAGTAATAATCTCAGTTATCTTAGTAATTGTTAAAGGTGAAATAAATTGATAATCTCCTGCTTTAATATTCTTTTCTAATCCTTTTGTTTTTACATAAAACTGAAACAAAATTGATGAAGAAATATATTCTTCATTCCTTAAACGATTAGCAATACTTCTCAAGTTTTCCCCTTTAGTTATTGAAAAATTACATTCTTCCTGACAAGTTAAAGGCAAATTAACTGACGTATAAAAAAACAACACTAATATACAAGTAATGATAAATAACGAACTTTTTATAAAATATTTTTTATTCATTGTTAATTATATTTCTATG
>Ga0268285_1000499_pt1 | contig 22776 bp, 24 predicted proteins | sample saktaG_2_FD_190144 | JGI IMG/M metagenome (GOLD analysis project Ga0268285, IMG submission 190144) | Saline water microbial communities from Sakinaw Lake, British Columbia, Canada - sak_2013_06_06_120m | ecosystem: Environmental > Aquatic > Non-marine Saline and Alkaline > Saline ... | reverse complement strand
TTGGCGGTCTTGATCATGGCCGGGTACATATCCCTGAACTCCTGGGTCTCTCCTGCGATCGCCTCTCTCAGGTTCTCCTTGGTGTCCTTGACGGCCTTCATGGCTTTGAAGTGATTGCTCGCGTGGACCGTCTCGGCCTCGGCGGCGGCGCGAAAGAGCCTTGCAGCCTGGGGGTAGCCCTCCTGGTCCGCCTTCTCGGCGAAGGCGAGGTACTTGCGGTTCGCTTCGGACTCCCCGGCGAAGGCCTCTTTCAGGCACTCTTCCGACTTGGACATGTCATAAGTTTATCCTGCTGATTCGATAAAAAGTGTATGGGACCTGAAGGGATCTACTTCGAAAGCCCCGCCCCAACGGGCAGGTCGAATAATTTAGCTCATCTAAATGGCCAGAAATTTCGGCATAACTCATAACTTTTTAGTATCCGGCAGACCAAACTACCCCCTCATGCTGACCATCGACGAGGGAAGGCGTGCCGTCGCCCTGGCGAGAGAAGCCCTGACGGCTTACGTTGATCGGAAGGAGAGGATAAAGCCGAAAGATCTGCCCCCAGCCTTCGGCGAGAAGGCCGGGGTCTTTGTGACGCTACACGAAGACGGCGATCTTCGGGGATGCATAGGCTACCCGGAGCCGGTGATGGAGCTCGGGAGGGCCATAGTCGACTCGGCCATCAACGCGGGCGCAAACGACCCCAGGTTTCCGAGGGTCAGGACCGAAGAGCTTCCCAAAATCGAGATCGAGGTGACGATTCTTTCGCCGCCGAGGCCCTACGACGTCAGAAACCGGGACCTGCCGGGTGCCGTCAAGATCGGAAAGCACGGCCTCATCGTCCGGAGAAGCATGTGGTCGGGCCTTCTTCTCCCCCAGGTGGCGACGGAGTGGGACTTCGACCCGGCCGACTTTCTCTGCCAGACATGTCTCAAGGCTGGCCTTCCGCCCGATTCCTGGATAGACGAGGAGACCGAGGTTCTCTACTTCGAGGGAAAGGTCTTCGCCGAGGTGGCGCCCGGGGGCGAAGTGGTGGAAAAGGAGCTGGAGCAGTGCGCCTGAGGTCTTGAGGTCTCAGGTCCGCTTCTCGCTCTCCTTCTCCTTCTCCTTCTCTTCCTCCCTCTCCATAGCCTCTCGCGCGAGCCTGATGGCGCATAGCTCGTTGCACATGGTGCAGGTGTCGACCTCGACCCCTCTACGGTGGCGGATCTGCCTCGCCAGGCTCGGGTTTATGGCGAGGTCGAACTGGGCGGGCCAGTCCAGATCCCTTCTGGCCACCGCCATCTTTCGGTCCCAGAGGCGGGCCCGGTCTTTGATCCCGGGCTTTGCGAGGTCCGCAGAGTGGGCCGCGATCCTGGTGACCACCGTCCCCTCGAAGATGTCCTCTTTCGTCGGGAGGTCCAGGTGCTCGCTCGGTGTGGTCGCGCAGAGGAAGTCTGCTCCATTCATCCCGGCGATCACGCCCCCGATGGCGGCGGTGATGTGGTCGTATCCGGGGGCGATGTCGGTCACGATCGGTCCCAAAAGGTACAGGGGCGCGCCGTCGGTGACGTACTTCATCGCCTTGACGCTCGTTTCGATCTCGTCGGCGGGAACGTGGCCCGGCCCCTCTACCATCGCCTGGACCCCGGCCCGTCTCGCCCGATCGACGAGCTCGCCCAGCATTATGAACTCCATGTACTTCGCCCGGTCGCTGGCGTCATCGATGCAGCCGGGCCTCAGGCCGTCGCCGAGGCTGAGGGTCAGCTCGTGCTCTTTTGCTATGTCAAGAAGGTGGTCGTACTCGGCGTAGTAGGGGTTCTCCTCGCCGGTCTCGCTCATGTACTTGAGGGTTAGCGAGCCCCCCCTGCTCACGACGCTCATGATCCTGTGGCTCCCCTTCAGCCTCTCGAAGGAATTCAAATTGACGCCGACGTGGACGGTCACAAAGTCGACGCCGTCCTTCGCCTGACGCTCCAGGGCGTCGAAGAGCCCCTGGCTTGTGAGCTTCCCCTCGACCTCGGCCTGGTATATCGGGACGGTCCCCACCGGAATTTTTACGGCATCGAGGACCTTTCTCCTGATCAGGTCCAGGTCGCCACCGGTGGAGAGGTCCATCACGGTGTCGGCTCCGGCCTCCATCGCCACCACGGCCTTTTCGACCTCGGCCTCGGGGTCGGCGAGGTTCTTGGACGAGCCCAAATTGAGGTTGACCTTGGTGGTGAGGGTCTCTCCGATCCCGATGGGGTCGATCTTACGTCTGGCGTTTTTGGGGATCACCACCCGGCCGCGGGCCAAGAGGCGCGTCAGCTTCTCGGGATCGACCCCTTCTCCTCGGGCCACCAGCTCGACCTCGGGTGGGGTCCTCCCTTTTTTCGCGTCTTCGATCAAAGTCATGATACCAACTAGCTAATATATTGAAGGAATTACACTTGCCTTATGGGGTGATTTGTTTGGTGGAAGTGCATAAGGTTAACGGCGGTGGCCATTCCCACGAGGGGAACGTCTACTTGATCATCGACGAGGTGCCCGTTCTGATCGATGCTGGAAGGGACGCTGAAGCCACAATCAAGAACGTCGAGAAATTCGTTGATCTCAAAAAGATCGAGTTCATAATCCTCACCCACTGTCATCACGACCACACTGCGGGAGTCCCGGCCCTCAAGGAGGCAACGGGTGCGAAGGTTCTGATCGGCGAAGGCGAGGTCTGCGACCTTGGAGACGACATCGCAACAGGATCTTACCTCTACGAGGAGGACCCGGCGGAGTTCGAGGTTGACGGGACTCTGGAGGAAGGGGACGTCATAAACCTCGGCGAGTGGAGCCTTGAGGTCCTCCAGACGCCGGGCCACTCGCCGGGATCGATAGCCCTCCACGAGTCGAAGGCGAAGGTCCTCTTCTCCGGCGACACCATCCTTCCCCACGGAAACATCGGGAGGACCCACCGTTCGGGGGAGATGGTAAAAGAGTTGGTAAGATCGGTCGAGCGCTTGGCAAGCCTCAATGTCGAGGTCCTCTACCCTGGCCACATGGAGCCGACGGACGAGAACGTGGGCGAGCAGATCAGAACGAGCCTCGAGTTTGCGAGGACGATCCACTGATCTGACCGAATCGGACCGGGCCAGGCGGATTCTGCAGCACCGGACCGCAGCCTATTTTTATCTTGCAGAGGGAACGGGTCTATCATGCTGGATGACGTCTTCGATCTCGCCTTCCTGGCCGGTTTTGTCGCGGCCTCTGTCATCCGGGCCTATTGGCTGAAAAGGACGCCGCACTGGTGGCGACGGCGGGATAAAGTCGCAGACGACCGCGAAAGGAAGCAGGACAGGCCGCTTATGCTCCTTGTCACCTTGGGCATGATCGTCGTTCCCTTCCTTTACCTTTTCACCACCAGGCTGGACTTTGCGGACTATTCCCTGCCAGCCACGGCGAGCCTTGTCGCGGGCTCGCTCGGAGCCGCCCTCTTCGTCCAGGCCTTGTGGCTTCTGTGGCGGTCGCACGCAGACCTTGCCGGGAGCTTCTCGCCGGGGCTCCAGATCAAGAAGAATCACACGCTTGTGACATCGGGCGTCTACGAGCAGATCCGCCACCCGATGTACGCCGCCCACCTCCTCTGGGCCGTCGCCCAGCTTCTCCTCCTCCAGAACTGGATCGCAGGCCCTGCCTTCCTGGTGGCGTCCATCCCTCTGTACGTCGCGCGGATCCCGCGCGAGGAGGAGATGATTGAGGGCGAATTCGGCGAGGAGTACCGCAGGTACGCGGAGAGGACGGGGCGGGTGGTGCCGTGGATCGAAAAATTTCTTGCTCCAGATCGGAGAGGTCGCAGGTCTCGCGGTAAGGCTCGCCCTGCCCGAAAGTCGGGTGATATCCGACGACGTGGAGATCGGGATGAGGGTGAAGCCGGTCTTCAGGATAGCGGGAAAAGAAGAAAGATAAAGGGATAAGGGGATAACCTACTACGGCGCCAAGCCCGTCGTGCCCGTCGGGGACTTGGTCTGGTTCAGAAGTCCACCTAAGTAAGCCTCAAAACCCGGAGGCATTTCGAATTCCGATCCCGAACCGTCCGACATATCGGATTTTGACCCCAGATCCACCGTTTTCAGCTCTACTTCAACTTCTTTCATAATCCCGTCAAGGCTTGTCCCGCTGTCCAGATAGAGGTCTACGCTCTCCGCGCCGGAGGTGACGTTGTAGGCCAGGAGGAACTCGGTCTTGTCGGTCGTGGGGTTGTAGACGGGCGTGGTCTTGTAGGCGCGGTAGTCCTCCGAGCCGTAGGGAATTCCAGAGCTGTTGATCCCGTACTCGGTGGTGAGGGAGTACGAGCCTGCCTCGCCTGAGGAGAGGATCGCAAAGGTTCCAAGGTAGCTACCCATTCCGCTCTGGTAGGTCTTTCCTGCCGGGACCGCGACCACGGTCGCGTCCTCTTGGACCGCGTACCCACCGATCTTGTGAGTCTCAATCTCTCCTCGGATTATGCCGAACGCCGGTTTATCGGTGTTGAGAACGCCTACATCGACGGCATCATCCGGTGCGACTTGGACCGCCTCTTTTGCGGGCGTGAGAGGTTCTCCCTCGGAAAGGCCGATGTTGAAGAATTCGAGGCCCGAAAACTGTGCCGATGCCAGGCCTAGCGATACCAAGATCGCCAATGCAAAGATCACGTACCTGTTCATAGGTGACCTTTTTCTACTCCAATTGATAAACATCTGTTGGATGTGTTGCCGGGCTTGGACAATCTGGCTTGATGGTGTGTGTTTAGCTCTCCCAAAATCGCTCGATCGATTTTGGTTTTGGCCAACGGAAGCATGCCGACAGACGACCGCGAGAGGGGAGAGGATCGGCCGCTTCTGCTCCTCACCACTGTGGGCATGATCATCGTTTCCTTCCTATACCTCTTTACGACCTGACTGGACTTTGCGGACTATTCCCTGCCGGCCACGGCGAGCCTTGTCGCGGGCTCGCTCGGAGCCGCCCTCTTCGTCCAGGCCTTGTGGCTTCTGTGGCGGTCGCACGCAGACCTTGCCGATAGCTTCTCGCCGGGGCTTCAGATCAGAAAGAACCACGTGCTCGTGACCACCGGTGTCTGCGGGCGGGTCCGCCACCCGATGCGCGCCCGCCCATCCACTCTGGGCCATCGCCCAGCTTCTCCTCCTCCAGAACTGGATCGCAGGTCCTGCCTTCCTGGTGGTATCCCTTCCTCTGTACGTCGTGCGGATCCCGCGCGAGGAGGCGATGATGGAAGACGAGTTCGGCGAGGAGTACCGCCGGTACGTCGAGAGGACGGGGCGGGTGATGCCGCGCCGGTGGGGATAGCCTATCGGGGTTGATTTGGAAGGATTATTGGTTCGAGAAGTCGAAGATTGGGAATCTGATGTCGAAGAGCTGGACGGGTTTTCCAGAGAGGCGCGGGAGATGGGTGCATCGTGGAAGAGCCTCAAGGCGGAGCTCGGATTGTGAGGAGACAGCTGGTGCAGGCTTCGGCCGGTGCATTAGCCCCATGCCCCATCCCTTTCCCGTCACGTGGGGTGGATTGAGCGTCCTCGGATCTGAAAATAGAGCGCCAGGGCCGGAAGGCGGCATGGTGAACGCAACTTTGATAGTTGCCGGTTTCCATACTTATGCGGTCCAGTCCCTGCTTGACTTAAATTTCCTTCTACATGCGTCCTCTGAGTTTCGGCCCTGACCGCCCCTCGGAGAATGTATAGTCATCTCGCGCCACTCATATTTTTGCTCAAATAACGTGGAATTTTCTGCAGCAAACTCGCAAAAAGCATGCTACTTAGGGCAAATTCTCTGAAAGAACTCTTACAGCTATCGTGAATTTAATGCGAAATTTCTTGCCAACTTATTCTTTATTTCTTTGCAGCTTGACCATCTGCATAACCTTGGCCTATTACATAGCCGCCTACGATCCCCGAAATTGCCGTTAAGATCCCAGAAAAGTTATCTGCATTTACATATCCTTTGTACGCTCCAATTATCAACGATCCTGCTATCAAAATAAGCCCTGCCATCGTTATAACGAATTTTCTGCTATCGAGCTTGCCTTCGCCTTGCCCCTGTTTAGTAACTTGCGGTTCTGCCATTCTTCACCCTCCGATTATGTCCTGGATTAATATTCTACATCGATGTGATATAAAGATTTTGATACTCAATTATTTTCGCCAAGATTGTATTTTTGGCATAAAAGAACGTCGTAACACACAAAAAAAGTGTATCGCTCCTTATCGCTAGAATGTGAACCACACCAAAATGCGTTACTTCAAGCCCCCATCGGCGCGATTTTGTCGGAGTCCATCATCAGCTAGACGCTGCCTGATGATGCCTGCCATTTTTCCCAGCACTCCCTATGCTATCGATTCCCAAAGTTCAAAAGTTAAGTGCTTTTCTAAAGCGCCAATTTTTGGAGCGTGAAGGCCGAATCTTGAAAATATCTGAGATCAAATGGTGCTTTGTTTCAATGAATGGGCGATGCCGTCATCTCCGGCGGCGGCCCACTCCCATAGCTCCTCTTACCTCCCGACCGGCACCTGTATCTCCGTCACCCACTCCTCCGGCGGCATCTCCTTGCCCCACCGGACGTAGACCTCCCGGGCGGCGTCCGTGGGCCGGTACCCCTTCTGGAAGACCCAGCCGAAGAGCTGGTCGTAGGCGTCTTCGAGGTTGGTGTAAGGCCCCCTGACGGTGAGATATGCCACCTCGGCCGCCGGAAGCTCCTCCACCGCCGCCCGGCCTTCGGCGATCGCGGGCGTCTCGGGGGAGACGGGGATCGCCACCTTGAACCTCACATCCTCGGGCTTGACGGTGCTGGGGTCGTCGTAGTAGAGGGCAAGGCCCATCGGCGAGCCCGAGAGGGGAGGGATCTTCTTTTCGTCCATCCAGGCCGCCAGCTCCTCGTAGGCCTTCGGGATGGTGACGTTGAAGGGCAGCCCCTTGGCCATGAGGCTAGCCACCCGCATGGCGGGAACATTCTTGATCTCAATCTCGCGTTCGGACATCTCGACACCTCTCTAAAAGCTGATATGAAGTCAGTCTATTTTCTTAAAAGGTTGTTGATCTTGCAGATCCTTGAGCCGTCCTCGAATGCCCGCAAACCCGGTGCCAAACTAATATATCGGTGGAGCCCATCCTCGGAGGAGGTGTTGGAATGGTGGAAGTGCACAAGGTCTCAGGCTCGCCCTTCGACGGCAACGTCTACCTGATCCTCGACGAGGTCCCGGTCCTGATCGATGCGGGGATGGACCCGGAGCCGACGCTTCGAAAGATCAAAAAGTACATCGACCCAAAGGAGATCGAGATGATCATCCTCACCCACAGCCATCACGATCACTCCGGCGGGGTGCCCCTTCTTAAGGAGGCGACGGGGGCGAGGGTTCTGATCCACGAGGATGAGGCGGGCTCTCTTGGAGACGACATGGCGACGGTGGCCTATTTATTCGGCCGCTCGGCGCCGGAGATCGAGGCCGACGGGACCCTGAAAGAGGGCGATGTCATCGACCTTGGGGAATGGAAGCTGGAGGTGATGCACACCCCGGGCCACTCGCCGGGAGGAATCTGCCTCTACGAGCCGAGGGCGAAGGTCCTCTTCTCGGGGGACACCGTATTTCCCCAGGGGAACATCGGCAGGACCGACCTCTTCGCCGGTTGCGATGCGGACCTGATCAGTTCCATCGAGAGGCTGACAAAGCTCGATGTGGAGGTCCTCTACCCTGGACACATGGAGATTGTGAGCGGGGACGTCGGCCGCCAGATTCAGGCCAGCCTCAAATTTGCACGGAGCGTTCTATGACCCAGAGTCAAAGCGATGAAAAAATGGAGATGGCGAGGGGGAAGGTGAAGTCGAAAGCCGAATTGTCGGGCAGCGAGAGGACCGCTCGGATCGTGGAGCTTGAGAGGGAGTCGGTCATCCAGACTTACACGAGACAGCCGATCCTCCTGGTGAAGGGAGCCGGGGCGAAGGTCTGGGATGCCTCGGGAAAGGTGTACCTGGACTTCGTCGCCGGGGTTGCCGTCAATACCGTCGGCCACTGCCACCCTTCGGTCGTCGAGGTGATTAAGAGGCAGGCGGCTGAGCTGATCCACACCTCGAACTTATACTACACCGAAAACCAGGTCTTCCTCGCTGAGGAGCTGAAGACCCTGACCGGGATGGACCGGGCCTTCTACTGCAACTCGGGAGCCGAGAGCGTCGAGGCCGCCCTGAAGCTCGCCAGAAGGGCTACGGGCAGATCAGAGATCGTGGCCGCAGTCAACTCCTTCCACGGCAGAACCCTCGGGTCCCTGGGCGCGACCCACAAGCCGGTCTATAGAGAGCCCTTCCGCCCCCTCAACGAGGCGGACTTCGTTCCTTTCGACGACCCCGAGGCTTTGAAGTCGGCGGTCTCGAAGGAGACATCGGCCCTGATCCTGGAGCCGGTCCAGGGCGAGGGGGGCGTGAACGTCCCCGACCCCGGCTACCTGAGGGCGGCTCGCCAGATCTGCGACGACTGCGGGGCTCTTCTCATTCTCGACGAGGTCCAGACCGGCTTTGGCAGGACCGGGAAGTGGTTTGGAAAAGAGCACAGTGGGATCATGCCCGACGCCATGACCCTCGCCAAGGGGATCGCAGGAGGCCTCCCCATGGGGGCCATGTTGGCGGCGGAGTCTGTCACCGACGTCTTCCAGAAGGGCGACCACGCCTCCACCTTTGGCGGCGGCCCTCTCGTCAGCGCTGCGGCCCTAGCCTCCATCGGGGCCATCAAGAGGGAGCGGCTCGTGGAACGATCGGAACAGATGGGCGCATACCTTCGATCCAGGCTCGTCGAGGAGATCGACGCCCTGGAGGTCAGGGGCCTGGGCCTGATGGTGGGCGTGGAGCTTGAGGCGAGCTGCCCTGAAATCGTGAACCGCGCTCGTGAGCGGGGCGTCCTCCTCAACGCCACCAGCGAGCACGTCCTCAGGATGGTCCCGCCCCTGGTGGTGGGCAAAGAGGAGATCGACCGCGTGGTGAAGGTGCTTGCAGAGATACTCGAAAAACCTTAGGCCCTGCTTGGAGCGGCTTAAGCCCTACGTCGCTGGAAAGGGCATCGGGGAGATCGCGGCAAAATACGGCCTCCCGGCCGACGAGATCGTGAAGCTCGGGAGCAACGAGAACCCCTATGGCCCAAGCCCGAAGGTCTTCGAGGCGATCGGGTCGGTACGGCCGGAGAGGTACCCCGAGCCCGAAAGGCTAATCGAGGCCATGGCGGAGTACGCTGGGACAACACCTGCAAACGTCCTGATCGGTGCCGGGATGGACGGGGTGATGGACACCTTAACCCGCCTCTTTCTCGACCCCGGCGACAGAACCCTGATCTACACCCCGACCTTCAGCTACTACGAGATCCTGACGGTGACGGCGGGCGCAGAGCCGGTCTTCCTTTCGAGGGGGCCGGGCTTCGACGTGCCGACGGAAGTACCCGATGGCATCAAGATCGTCTTCATATGCTCTCCCAACAATCCCACGGGAAATCTGATCCCCGAAAAGGACCTCAGATCGATCGTCGAAAGCACAGACGCCGTCGTCTTCCTCGACGAGGCCTACGCCGAGTTCAGCGACCAGAACTTCCTTTCCCTCGCGGCGGAGTACGAGAACCTGGTAGTGGGAAGGACGATGTCCAAGGCCTTCGGCCTCGCCGGCATGAGGCTCGGCTACGCCGTCGCCCCCGACTGGATCGCAAGAGAGTACAGGAGGGCGGCTCCTCCTTTCTTCGGCGTCACCACACCATCGGTGGCGGCGGGGATCGCGGCCTTGGAGGAGACCGAATACATGAGACTGTCAGTGAAGGCCATAAGAGAAGAGAGGGACCGGCTGAGGGAGGCGATCCCTGAATTCCTCCCCTCGGGCGGAAACTTCCTCTATATGGAGACTGAGGTGCCCTCGGGGATGGTTGCTGAGAAGATGCTCAGGATGGGCGTTATCGTCCGGGACTGCTTCTCATTCAGGGGCGCAGGCGACCACGGCATCAGGGTGACGGTGGGAACGCCCGAGGAGAACGACCGGTTCCTCAAAGCCTTTGGTGAGGTATGCGGGCGGCCTTGACCGGAACCCCCGGAACCGGGAAGACGACGGTGGCCAAACTCCTCCCCTACAGGGTGATCGACCTCAACGCCCTGGTGAGAGATGAAGGTCTGAGCCTAGGCACCGACCCCGAGAGGGGGTGTCTGATAGCCGACGTCGACGCCCTCGCCGGAAGGATCGAGGAGCTGGCCCCGGATGAGGACGATGAGATCGTGATCCTTGAGGGCCACTTCTCCCACCAGTTCGCCTCCGAGGCGATCGTCCTCCGGACCTCGCCCAAGGTTCTGAGAGAGCGCCTTGCTCGGAGGGTGTACCCCGAGAAGAAGATCCGGGAGAACCTGGAGGCGGAGGCTCTGGACGTGATCCTGGTGGAGGCGACGGAGTGGTGCGACCGAATCTCTGAGATCGACGCCACCGAGATGTCCCCCCAGGAGGTGGCGGACCTGGTGGTCGGGATCCTCTGCCGAGAGATCGCTATGCCTCCGGGAGATATCGACTGGACTGGAGAGATGGAATTTGACCCTTGACGACCTGAGATCTAAGTCCCTGGCGGTGACCGAGCCCCTGGCTGCCCTGGCGGAGAGAGCCGGAGCCACCCCCAACATGATATCCCTCTTATCCATGATCTTCGCCCTGGCGGCGGGGGTCTTCTACCGCCTCTCGGCCGGCGAGGTTTCGCTCCTTTACCTGGCGGCGCTGATGGTCCTTTTGAACGCCGTCTTCGACGCCGTCGACGGGGCCCTCGCCCGGAGGACCGGGACCGCCGAGCCCAGGGGCGACTTTCTCGATCACGTCATCGACAGGTACGCGGACATGGCTATCCTGGTGGGGATCGTCCTTGCGGGTTACGTCTCAGAGGCCTGGGGTATCTTCGCCGTGATGGGGGTGCTACTCACAAGCTACCTCGGGACCCAGGCCCAGGCCTTGAGGCTCGGCCGTCTCTACGGCGGGATAATGGGGCGGGCCGACCGCCTGACCCTCATACTCGCTGCCACCATCGCCAACGCCCTATTTCCAGGATATGTGGCGGGTCTTTCGATCCTGGGCTGGGCTGTGATCCTGATCACGGTTGCAAGCCACGTCACGGCCCTCCAGAGGATAGTCCTCATCTGGAAGCAGCTTTAGTGACCGTTTAGGCCTTCTTTGAGATGGATTTTTGCAAGCTCGAATATCTCCACCATCTTTCCGACGTGCCAGGCGACATCTTTCAGAAATTTCAGAAAATCGGGCTCGATCTCCTTTTCTCGACCTAAAACCAGCAAACCTCTGCGTTCTTCCCCGTTGCAGAAGGGCGCCGAAGCCCAGAATATGGGGCGATCGCCCTCGACCACCATCTTCGCCTCGGCCTTCTCCAAAAGCTCCTCGGCGTCAAACTGGTCTGCAAAGCTCATCAGATCTTCCAGGGGCCCCGCTAGGGCATGCAGAACCAGGCGTTCCCCCTCCAGTAGAAATATGCCTCCAACCTCGAACTCATCCAGCCCTGCCATCAATTCAGAGAGCGCCTCTTTCATGAGGTCGTCGACCTCTCCACGAAAATTGATGGCCTTTAGGGCGAGAGAGTAGAGGACCAAGAGCCATCTGTTACCCACCTGGAGACCCTTCTCGCCCTCTTTCCTATTGGTTATGTCCACCAGATTTCCGAGAACCCACCTCTCGTCCTGGTAGTCCAGGGGCACGATCCTCGCCTCGACCCAGCGTTTGTAACCGTCCTTCCTGGTGATCCTGAACTCATGGACGATCGATCTTCCGGGCGCTTCGTCTTTGGCCACGCCATCCACGCACTCGAAGCTTCCGGGATCCGCGAGACTCCAGAAGTGCTCGCCTATCAGATCCTCCTTCTCGCAGCCGAAGATCTCTCCGAACTTGGAGTTGACCATCTTGAAGCAGCCGTTCTGGAGGACGTATACCCCCATGGGAGAGTTCTCCAGGATGTATCTGCTCACAGTCTCGGACCGCTCTACGTCCCTTTTCATCCGGCGCTCTTCGGATCGAAACCTAGACTCGTTGATCAGCGCCTCGAAGATGTGGGGCAGGCTCCGGAAGCTGTCGACGCTCTTCATAACGTAGCTTGTGGCATATTTTTCGAAGGCCACAACCTGCAACTCCTCGGTCCCCCGGCCCGTGACCATGACCACGGGAACGTCCTGGTCGGTCTTTCGGATCTCCTCCAGCACGTCAAGCCCGCTTATCCCCGGAAGGGCGAAGTCCACCGAGACTAGGTCGTAACGGCTCTCCGATATCTTCTCGAGCCCATCCTCCCCGGTGGTTGCGACGTCCACGAAGAACTCGTCGTGCTTCGAGAAGCCGAGGAGGATCAGCTCGACGTCGTCGGGGTCGTCCTCTATGATCAGGATTCGATAAGGGTTCGTCATGTCGGACCGCCTTTCCATCTTGTCTCCCAAGTAACCAATTTCATTTGATTAGTATCTTCCCGTTTGCGGTCATGGAGGTGGATTCGGGGAGGATCGAGTTACCCATTTCTCATGCGGTGGGGATAGAGTTATCTATTCTTCACGACAACGGGATCGTTATACCGGATTGGGGGTATTGTCACGGAAAAATCCTGGTTTTTGATCTTGCTCTTTCTATTCTATGTCGGCCTTCCCGGAGCCCTGGCCGAGACGCTGGTGGTCGACCAGGGCGGCAGCGAAGGTTTCAAGACCATAAGAGAGGCAGTTCTCTCCGCAAGTTCCGGAGACGAGATCCTGATCCGTCCCGGATATTACAGGGAGGGGGAGATCTCCGTCCTTCAGCCGGTCTCCATCGTCGGGACCGGCGGGCAGGTGACCGTCGAGTCCGGGGGTGAAATCGCCTTCAGGGTGGATGCATCCGGCTGCTCAATCTCAGGCCTTGCGATCAGGGGCTTTGGGACGGGCGTCGGAGTCGGTCTGAACTCTCCTGGAAGTTCGATTGAGGGGTGCACCATTTCGAACTTCTCGACGGGGGTCCTCTCCGCATCTTCGAAGAATCGGGTCATCGAGTCGGCAATCGATGGCTGCTCCGTCGGGGTCCGGGTTCGGGACGGACTGGATAACGTCATCGAAAACTCCCGGATCAGATCAATTCTGGGCGTCGAGATCACAAGGTCCCGAAGATCTGAGATCTCAAACTGCACCTTCTCGGGAGATCTCGGGGTCGATATCGCCAACTCGGGCGAGAACGCGGTCGTTGGCTCCGTCTTCCTCACCGCGACGGGCATCGAGCTCTCCGACTCCGACCGCAACCGAATCGAAGGAAACGAGATATCCTCTTCGGAGAGGGGAGTCGTCCTGGAGGGATCTATGGAGAACGAGATCCTGGAGAACGACATATCCGGATCCGGCGTTGCGGGGGTAATCCTTCTCGATTCCGAAAAAAATGCGATCACAAACAATTCGGCGCGGGATTGCACCGTCGGCATCAGGTTGAAGGACTCGGCAGACAACCACATCGGCGAGAACCTTCTGGAAGAAAACGAGGTCGCCGGGATCTGGTTGGAGGGGTCGACGAAAAATAAAATCGCCGGGAACCTTCTCATCGAGAACGGCGAAGGACTGCTTTTGAAATCGAGTTCATCTGAGAACGCCATCGAAAATAACCAGATCCTCCGGAACGGACAAGGGCTCTCCCTCATCGGGTCGGGGCTGAACACTCTTCGCGGGAACCTGATGGAGCTGAATCGGTACAGCATCAGAGTCGATCGGGAGGACCTATCGACCTTGGACGACGGGCCCTTCCGCCAGGACGCAGACTCTTCCAACGCCGTCGACGGCCGATCCGTCTGCTACTTGGTCGATGGGCGGGACCTGAAGCTGGAGGACGATTGCGGCTTTCTGGCCCTGGTGGGGTGCAAGAACGTTACCGCCGAGAACCTGACCCTCTTCAACAACAGTGCAGGAGCCCTTATCGTCAACTCGACGGGCGGCATGGCAAGAAATCTCACCCTCTCCAGAAACGAGGCCGGCGTCCGCATGCTGAAGACCGCAGACTGCAAGGTGGAGGGGTGCAAAGCTGATAACTGCACCGTCGGGTTTTTGGTCCAAGCGGGCCGGGGTGACGATCTTCTGGGCTGCATTGCCCGGGGATCTTACGAGTCCGGTTTTGAGATCGAGGACTCGGAGGGCGCGGTCTTGAAGGAGTCGGAGGCCTCGGAGGGCTGGGTTGGGATCTCGCTTCTGAACTCGTCATCTTGCATGATCCTCCAGTCCATCGTTATAGAAAACCTGGAGGAGGGGATAAGGCTCATAAGATCTCCAAAATGCATCCTGAACATGAACCGTGCCTCCGAGAACCGCCAGGGGATTCACGCGTCGGGCTCAGACGGGGCGATGGTGATCAGAAATGACCTCTTCTCCAACCGGGAGGCGGGCCTCGCCCTCGACCAGCTCTCGGTGGCGACGGTCTCTGGGAACATTGCCCGGGGCAACGGGGACGGAGTATTCCTCCAGTCCGTCGAGAGGGCGAGCCTCGAGGGGAACAACTTGAGTCAGAACGGCCGCTACGGCCTCAGGATGAGCTACTCCAGGGACGGGAAGGTCGCTGGAAACTCCTTCATCCAAAACGGGCTTGGGGGAGCGAACCTGATCGACTGCAGCGGTTGCTCGGTCTATCACAACAACTTCATCGAGAACGGAAATTTGATGCTACCTCAGAACGCCGTCGACAACGGGAATAACGAGTGGGACGCCGGATCCGAAGTCGGCGGAAACTACTGGAGCGATCACCAAGTCGAGGGAAACCCGGGAGCCGATCCCAAGCAGGTTCCGACGAAGGGAACCGACAGGTACCCCTTCCAGGACCCCGACGGCTGGAAGTAGCTCGTAAAGGAGATGATGAAACGACTGAGCAGATCGACGATCTGGACCTTGCGCTCATCAGGGCCGCCCAGGAGGGGATACCGCTATCGTCCAGGCCCTACGAGGCTCTGGGGATGGAGCTATCCATCGGCGAGGAAATGGTGTTGGAGAGGCTGAGCTTCCTTTTGGAGGGGGAGGTGATCAGGAGGTTTGCGGCCACCATAGGCCACAGGGCTCTGGGGATCGTGGCCAACGCCATGATCGTCTGGCGCGTCCCGCTGGAGGAGGTGGAGAGGGTCGGATTGATCATGGCCTCCTTTGATGAGGTCACCCACTGCTACGAGCGCCCATCAAGGCAGAATTGGCCCTACAACCTCTACACCGTCGTCCACTCCCATTCCAGGGACGAGTGCCGAAAGGTCGCAGCCGAGATCTCCCACAAGACCGGGGTCGAGGATTATCAGGTCCTCTTCAGCGAGAGGGAGTTCAAGAAGACGGGGGCCAGGATCTGAAAAGCCATTTCCCCCTCCTCCTGGATTTATCGGGTCGAAAGGTCGTGATCTTCGGAGGGGGCGACGTCGGCGAGAGAAAGGCGAGGCTTTTCTCTCAGTACGCCAAGGTGACGGTGGCAAGCCAGGACTATTCGCCCGGCCTTCTGAAGATGGCGGAGGAGGGGGCGATAGAGCTCGTCAAGGCCAGTCTTCCCTCCGGCGCAGACGACCTCCTCAGAGGGGCATTCATCGCGATCCCCGCCACCAGCGATCCCGCCCTGAACGTCCAGCTGGAAGAGAGGGCGACAAAGATGGGCGTCCTGGTGAACAGGGTCGACGGCGTCGGCGAGGTCGTCGTCCCCTCGGTGATATGGAGAGATCCGGTAGTCGTCGCCATATCGACCATCGGAAAGAGCCCGGCGCTATCCAAATACCTCCGCATCAGGCTCGAGGAGGTCCTGGACGAGAGGTACGCCGATATGGCCCGCCTTCTGGGGGAGATGAGGGTTGTTTTAAAAGAGCGGGTATCGGAGCAGGCCGAGAGGAAGAGGATCCTCTGGGAGATCATCTCCGATGAGGAGGTATGGCGTCTCCTGGAGGAGTCCTATGAAAAGGCCTATAAGAGGGCCGGAGAACATGTGACCCCAGATGAGCGAGATAGCCTCGATGCTGGTGACCCACAGGAAGGCCTGCATCGACGAGATTGAGCGGTCCTGGCATGGCGACCTGAACGCGCTCTTATCCTGGATCTCGTCCCACGAGCTGGTGGAGGAGTGCGCTGTCCTCAAGACCTGCAACCGGGTCGAGATCTACGTCGTATCGCCTCGGGGTGAGAAGGTCCTCTTCGAGTTCGCCAAGAAGGCCCGGGTCTCATCGCGCATAATCGATTTTCAGGATCACGACGAGTCCCTATTGCACCTTCTCCGGCTCGCCTCGGGCATTGAATCGATGATCATCGGCGAGGACCAGATCCTCGGCCAGATGAAAGAGCTCTATTCTATGGCGAAGGAGGCGGGGACGACCAGCTGGACCCTCGACGTCGCCTTCAAGAAGGCGATCCAGGTAGGAAAAAGGGTCCGTCGCGAGACCAGTATCAACGAGAGGTCGATCTCAGTGGGCTCCGCGGCCGTCGACCTCGCCGAGGAGATTCTGGGAAGTCTGGATGGCAAATCGGTTCTGGTGATCGGGGCTGGGGATACCGGGACCTTGATCTCAAAAGCCCTTCTTTCGAGGAACATAGGCGAGCTTTACGTCACCAACAGGACTTTCGTGCGGGCCCTCTCTCTCGCCGCAAGCCTCGGTGGCACTGCCGTTGCCTTCGACGAGATGAAGGAGAGGATCAGGACTTCAGACCTCGTGATCAGCGCAACCTCCGCACCCCACTACATCTTGAGGCGTGACGATCTTGAGGAGGTGATGGCGAGAAGGGAGAAGGAGACTCTCCTGATGATCGACATCGCCAACCCCAGGGACATCGACGAGGACGTGGGCGAGATTCCGGGCGTTGCGCTTCGGAACATCGACGCCCTCCGGGAGATCAGCGCCGAGAACATGAGGCTTCGGATGGTCGAGATGGAGAAGGTGGAGGCGATCATAGCCGAGGAGCTGGATCTTCTCAAGGCCAAGTACAAGAGAAAGAGGGCCGAGGAGCTTTTGGGCATGATCTACTTCCAGGCTGAGGAGATCAAGACCCTGGAGTGTCAGAGGGCGATGAACAAGCTCGGAGCCCGCCACACCCTCGGCGAGATCGAGGAGAAGGTTTTGATGGACATGAGCCACTCGATCGTGAATAAGATCTTCGCCGAGCCGACGAAGGTTTTGAGGAGGGCGGCAGAGCGGGGGGACGAGGACTGTCTGAGGCGCGTTGAAGAGCTCTTCGGGCTGGAGGTGGAAGATGAGAAGGATGCGTAGGCTTCGTAAACCTGGGCTTAGGAGGATGGTCGCCGAGACGAGGGTATCGGTCGACGACCTGATCCAGCCCCTCTTCGTGGACGAGCGGCTGAACGAATCGGTGAGGATCGAGTCGATGCCGGGGCAGGAGAGACACAGCCTCGATAGCCTGGCAAAAGAAGTCGAGGAGCTGGAGGACCTGGGAGTTCCCGCGGTGATCCTCTTCGGCCTTCCCGAAAACAAAGACGGGGTGGGGTCTGGCGCCTACGACCCTGAGGGGATCGTCCAGAAGGCCACCGAGAGGATCAAGGAGACGACCTCAAAGATCGTCGTCATCGCGGACTTGTGCCTTTGCGAGTACACCAGCCACGGCCACTGCGGCATCATCCAAGGCCAGGAGGTATCAAACGACGAGACCCTCCCCCTCCTTGGCAAGACCGCCGTCTCCCAGGCGAGGGCCGGGGCCGACGTCGTCGCCCCGAGCGGCATGATGGACCACATGGTGGCAGCCATCAGAGAAGCCCTGGACGATGAGGGCTTTTCAGACACGCCGATCCTCTCTTACGCTGCCAAGTATGCATCCTCCTTCTATGGGCCTTTCCGAGAGGCGGCGGAGTCCGGGTACTCCTTCGGCGATCGGTGCGGCTACCAGATGGACCCCCCAAACGCCCTCGAGGCGCTCTGGGAGGTGAGGCTCGACATCGAGGAGGGGGCGGACATGATCATGGTGAAGCCCGCGATGCCCTACCTCGACATCCTCCGGATGGTGAAAGACGAGTTCGGGATGCCGACGGCCGCCTACCAGGTGAGCGGCGAGTACTCGATGATCATGGCGGCGGCGGAGAGGGGCTGGCTCGACGGCGAGAAAGCGATGCTGGAGGCGCTCACCTCCATCAAGCGGGCCGGGGCCGACATGATTCTGACGTACTACGCGAAGGAGTTTGCGAGGAAGGGCCTATAAGGCCCTCGTCAAATTCCTTTCCCCCGCAAATTCGCATAATCATAATAATTATTAGATATGAATATATACTATGGCCGTCTGGTTTATCTACGATACATGAATTTCTAATAGCTAATAATGGACTACTATTAACTGATCAGGTGTTCCCTTGCCGACCAATTGCCTCGCCGAATCCAAGAGCGAACTTCGCAACCCAAAGCTAGATCCTAAATCTAGCTACGGTAAATTTAGCTGGTACCATTATTACGCGGGGTACTCTCCAAAATTTGTTAAAGACGCGCTTAATCATCTCAAACTTCCGAACAATTCCACTATAATGGATCCCTGGAACGGGAGTGGGACTACAACTCAAATAGCTAGAGAGATGGGGTTTTCGGTTTTTGGATACGATATTAACCCTGTAATGGTCATCGTCGCAAGGTCGAAGATGCTTGACTATGATGCACGAGAAGTTTTAATTGGGCATCTCATTTCTGTCCTCGATACCGCAAGAGTTTATAGCGCTGAGTCTTTCTTTGACGAAGAACCCTTGGAGATTTGGCTGAGGCCGGAGAGCGCTATAATATTTAGGAATATCGAAAGGGCCATACAAGAACAACTCATAGGTGATTCTAAATACAAGATCTTATATGACGAAAAAAGTTTAAATGATGTTTCTAGTTTGGCAGCATTTTTCTATGTCGGACTTTTTAGAACTCTAAGACGTTCTCTTGATAAGTTCCACACTTCTAACCCGACCTGGATCAAGATGCCATCAACAAAAAATGATAGAGTTAGTTTATTATCCGATCAGATTTATGATTTATTTGGGCAAGAAGTTCGCTATATGATGAATGCTTTGAGCCCGCTATCTTGTAACGCCGAACTATTTTCTGAGAAGACTACATTCCAAATTGAACGGGCATCTTCAGATTCAATCCCACTTACTGATGGCTGTATCGACGCAGTAATTTCGTCGCCACCATATTGTACGCGGATTGATTACGCTGTCGCAACAAAACCGGAACTTGCTCTTTTAGGATGTTCGATGGAACGAGATATCAGAGAGCTTCGCGATCAAATGATTGGCACGCCTACAATCTCAAAAACTATACCAGATATTCAATTTGAATGGGGGCCAGCGTGTCGAACTTTTCTTGATGCTGTTATCACACATGAATCCAAAGCTTCCAAATCTTATTACCTTAAGTACTACCTGCAATACTTTGATTCTATTTATCGATCTCTTATTGACATTAACCGAACTTTAGTTAAATCCGGTCGTTGTATTCTCGTTGTGCAGGACTCCCATTATAAAGATGTCCATAACGATCTACCTCTTATGTTCGTGGAGATGGGAGATTCTCTGGGCTGGGATTCACTCGACAACTTTAATTTCACTACGAAACGTACAATGGCTGGTCTCAACCGAAGATCTAAAAAGTATCGTCGTAAAATAAAGACAACGGAAAGCGTCCTGATATTTCAGAAAACCTGATGGAGGATCGAATTATGTCTGAACCTCAACGAGATGAAATGGATCTTATAGGCGCAATTGATGAAAAAGTATCGAAGATTCGTACTGCGGGTCTTGATATATCATTAAATGAATTATCCGGTTTGTATAATATCGACGAACTTGTTATAGAACCGGAATACCAGAGATTATTTAGATGGTCTGAAGGCAAACAATCAAGATTTATTGAGTCTATATTGCTTGGAATGCCATTACCACCCATTTTTGTTATTGAGCAGGACGATGGTGTATATAATTTGATAGATGGCCTACAGAGGATTTCTTCTTACTTGCACTTTCTTGGCATTCATGAAGATTTTAAAGGTGAAGATAGGTTCCTCAAACTCACAGATTGCGACATCGTGGAGGAATTAAATGGCTGTAGTTATGGCGATCTCCCCAAAGCATTACAGATTAAATTGAAACGTAGTTTTATTCGCGTAGTGGTCATTAAAGCAGGCAGCGACGCCCGTCTAAGTTATTATATGTTTAAGAGGTTAAACACCGGTGGGGAACAATTAACTGATCAAGAGATACGAAATTGTACAATCCGTCTTTTAGATAATACATTTAACGGATTCATTATCGACCTAAGTAAAAATGAAGATTACAAGCTATGTGCAAATATTAATGAAATTAAAATAAAACAAAAGTTGGATCAGGAATTAGTATTACGCTTTTTCGCATTTAAAAATTATCGGGACAAGTATGTCCATAATGTTGGCGACTTTATGACAGATTATATGGAAGCTGTATCGGACCTAGAAAGAACTGATGTGTTTTTTGATTACGACGGAGAGCGTACGATATTCAATAAAACTTTTAAGATACTTAGAACTATTTTTGAAGATCACCCTTTTTCTAGAGTTTACCAATACGAAGCTTTTACTCTAGGAATTCAAAAATATCTTGATAAAATAGATCTTTCTGATGACAAAATGATGAAAAAACTTAAATCTGAATTTCATCTGATTGTAAGCGATGATGAATTTCACGAGATTATAACTGGCGGTGGTAAAAATTATCCTAACCCTCTTCAGAAGAGGATTCAATTTGTAGAAGATCGTCTGGAGCACATTCTATGAATGCTGCAGATTTTCGTTTTCAACTCGAACGTGATTTGACTTGGCGCCAAGAGGAAATGCGACTTCTACGAAATCAGATAAATCATCTAAAGACTAAAAAGGATAAAAAGATATACTGCAAATCTTTAGTGGTGATGCTTTACGCACACTTTGAAGGATTTTGTAAGACTGCATTTTTGACTTATGTTGATGTAATAAATAATGAGGGCATCAATCTCTCAAAAGTTAACCAATATATAGCAGCAGCTTCTTTAGAGGATGTAATTTTGGCGGTTGGAAATCCTGATAAAAAATGCGATTTCTTTTCGGATTCTTGGCCAAAAGATTTAAAGAAATTTTCTCGACATGTTTATTTTGTCCAGGAATTGGATAAATTGTTAGATCGCCAAGTTTGTATTTCACATACATTAATCGATGATGAGGCAAATCTAAGACCAAGAGTTATACAAAAAATATTATATCGATTAGGTTTTCCTCGAGATATATTTGATATACACGAAGCCCCTATTCACAATTTGCTTAAGCGGCGAAATGATTTTGCGCATGGTGATTATGTGGATGGTGTAGATGAGGGCGAATACAATAATTTAGAGAATGATGTTTATTGTATCATGTCGGAACTGATGGTAACTTTAACACAAGCAGTAAAGGAACGATCTTATTTAAAGGTTCGAAGATCTGAAAATGTATCTGCAAGTACCAGCGAATAATGGCAGAGACTGCCAAACTTCAATGAAGACCAAATCTCCCCTTCGATAGAAGCCTCTTTATGCATCGAACAAAAAATACGTAAAGTATGTACATCCCGATCATCCTCGGGACCGCCCGGGAGGGTCGCGAGTCCGAGAAGGTCGCACGGTTCATGCCGAGACGCTCTGCCTAAAGCTCAGGCTGCCGTCCTAAGTTGCGCCATCTGCTCTTTTGCCTCTACTCCAGCACGACGGCGACGGCGTCCATCTCCACCAGTAACACCGGGCGCGCGAGCCCTGAGACGAAGGCCACGGTGATCGCCGGCGTGTCGGGCCGCTGGCCCCCGGCCTTCTGGAACGCCTCAAAGGCCGGCTGGAGGGGCTGGATCGACGGCGAAAAGGCGATGCTGGAGGCGCTCACCTCCATCAAGCAGGCCGGGGCGGACATGATCCTGACGTACTATATGAAAGAGTTTGCGAGGAAGGGTTTCTACACAGATGATGAAAAACAGCTCGTTCTGAGGCGGTGCGGATTATTTGTACCAGGAAGAAAAGTAGGGATTGGGGCGACACCATATGAAATGTGCCGAGTGCGATTCCAAAGAGTGCCAAACCGGAAAGGACTGTACCAAGCTGAGAGATTCGCTCTTCGATTTTTACTCTGGCGAGGTCCTGAAGTCGATGAGGACCTCGACCGCGGTCGAGGCCAGGTATTACGGCGTGAAAAACAGGTTGGAAGAGGTGGTGCTCTATGCAAGCTCCATGGGTTATGAGCGACTTGGGATAGCCTTTTGCCTGGGATTGGAAGTGGAAGCAAGAGAGCTCCAACGAGTTTTAAAAAAGCATTTCGAGGTTCATTCTGTCTGTTGCAAGGTTTGCGGCATCGGCAAGAAAGAGCTCGGGCTGGAGGTCCTTCATAACCGAGACACTGAAGCGATGTGCAACCCAATCGGCCAGGCCATGGTTCTGAACAGGGAAAAGACCGACCTCAACCTAACAGTGGGCCTTTGCGTTGGCCACGATGCCCTCTTCATCAAGCACTCTGAGGCACCAGTCTCACCTTTCATAGTCAAGGACAGGGTATTGGGGAACAATCCCGCAGCTGCGCTTTACTCTGGATATTACAAGAATCGGCGAGAGAACATGGAGGAGATGGAAAAGCTCGATCGATCTAACTGATCGGGTTGCCATAACGATATCCCAGATCGAAGGACTGGGTGGGGGGGTACTTATCTATCGCCTCATCTCGCTCAAAACTTAAAGTCAAACAGCGCACCCCGCTGCAAGCAGCGGGGCATGTTCGCGCCGGTCATCAACTACTCGAATTCTAACAGATTCATCTGCTTGCAGCCTTCCTTCTCCTCGGGGGTTCCTTGCGCCCCAACAT
>Ga0268285_1000496_pt1 | contig 22805 bp, 25 predicted proteins | sample saktaG_2_FD_190144 | JGI IMG/M metagenome (GOLD analysis project Ga0268285, IMG submission 190144) | Saline water microbial communities from Sakinaw Lake, British Columbia, Canada - sak_2013_06_06_120m | ecosystem: Environmental > Aquatic > Non-marine Saline and Alkaline > Saline ... | reverse complement strand
AGTTTTAACAGTTTCTAAGTCCCTTACTTCCCCAACCAAGATTACGTCAGGGTCCTGCCTCATGACTGATTTTAAGCCTGAAGCAAAATCATATCCTTTCTTAACTTGGGTTTGAGAGACACCTTCTAAATGGTATTCTATCGGGTCTTCAATTGTAATGATTTTGATTTCCGGCCTTTGAATCTTTTTTAAGAAAGCATACAGGGTAGTTGTTTTACCAGAGCCGGTTGGTCCAGTAACAATAATCATACCATTTGGTTTTTTTATTTCTTTTTTAAATATAGCCAACAAGTCCTTTCTTGGTCCTAAGGCTTCCAATTCAACCAAGGTTTTGGGATTTAAGATTCTTAAGACAATTGATTCTCCTTTTTCAGCTGGCAAGGTAGAAACCCTTATTTCGACTGGTAGGTTGCTGGGCGATAGAATAGAAAACCGGCCATCTTGAGGTCGGTTTGTTATATTCAGCTTAAGGCCAGCCAGCAATTTAATTCGAGAGAGCAGAGCTTCATACGGTTTTCTGTCGATTGTCACGACATCCTGCAAGATGCCGTCAACTCTTATCCTTGTTTTAGCTTCTTTTATCCCTGGTTCGAGATGAAGGTCTGAAGCTTCAAGCGAGATAGCTCCTCCTAAAATAGTTGCCAACAACTTAGTTGTCTTTTTGTTCAAAGACTTCTTAATTTTCTCTTTAAGTTCGGCAATGTTGTTCACCGTAAGAGGAGAAATTTTGATTTCGCCAGTAATCTTCTCCATACTTCTATTCTACAGGATTTTTAATATTTTTTCTCTAGCTAAGGTTAAATCAACTTCTTTGATAGAAAAGAGAGCTATCTCTCCCTTGGAAACGCCTTCACAGTTTTGCAGAACTTTTTCAATAGAATCTTTGTCAGGAGAGTAGAAAACTCCTTTGATCAAGGAGGGAGAAGCGTGGCTTTCCCAGAGAACCAATAGATTAGGAAGATAGCGGAAATTAAATTTTAGCTCCTCAACAACAAAGCTCAGGTCTCGGGGCTGAGCATTACAATTTTGGAAATCTTTTTCAGTTAGAGAAGCACAATAGAGCTCTTTTGTCTTGTCAAAATTCAATTTTTCTAGAATTCTGCCCAAGATCTTTATTTGAGGAATACTTTTCTGTTTATAGAGATTCTGGATTATTTTTTGATGGTCAGCTCCTTTCTCAATCAAGAGGGCCGAAGTCTCAAAGGTTTTCGGTTGAGTTTTCGGGCTTCTGAAGTTCTGTGAAGCATGGACGATGCCGGCTAAAAGACAGGTGGCAATGTTTCCATTTATTAGTTCTTCGTTAACATCCATCAACTTAATTAAATTGGCTGAGATTTCCGCTAAAGAACTCTTTATCTCTATCAAGTTGATTTCACCGAAGTTCTCATTTGAAAGCTGGTTGTCAATGTTTAAAATTGGTATTTTGTAGAAAGTCTGTAGATTTTGTTTGGAAAAACTGCTTAAATCTTCTAAGGAGTTAGCTCCCAAGGTGATTAAAAGGTCAGGGTTTTGGTTGAAAGATGAAAAAGAAACATCTTGAGCGCTAATTTTACCTTTATTAAGAGCAAGATAAATCTTTAGACCTTTTTCACTCTTTTCATAGCGTATTTCTGAAATCTCTTTGTCTGAGCCATTGACTGAGATGACAAAATCTCCAGAGGAAGAAGGATTTAAGCTGGTTAAGAACTGAAATCTTTCCGGAATTTTTTCTATAAGAAGGTTTACATTTTTCCCTAAATTTTTTAAAGTGAAAAAGAGGGCCAGAGCGCTGCCCAGAGTGTCTCCTTGTATTTCTTGAGGCGTGGCAATTAAAATGCTTTGAGATTTCTCTATCAAGCTTTTGGCCTGATTTAATATATCCATATCTATCTACTTTAGCATGAAATTTGAATTTTTTACAAGTACTCCATTCCAAACAAAGAAAGCTGGCAAGCTTTTGGCAGAAGAGATTTTAAAAAGCAAGCCGGGCAAGAAGGCTTTTGTTGTTGGTTTGGTCGGTGATTTGGGAGGAGGCAAGACTACTTTCTTACAGGGCTTCAGCCGGGGCTTGGGAATAAAGGGAAGAGTTTTGAGTCCTACTTTTATTATTATGAGAAGGTTTAACAACTTTTATCATATTGACTGTTACCGCATCAAAAAACCTCAAGAGCTAATAGACTTAGGATTGAAAAAGATTATGGCTAATCCCAAAAACATTGTGGCTGTTGAATGGGCAGATAGGGTTTGTCAGATCATGCCTCCAAAAACCGTCTGGGTTAACTTTGAATTTATCAATGAAAAAAAGAGGAAAATTGTGATAAAATAGATATATGGCAGATAAAAAGCGTTTAATTGTCATTGACAGCAATTCCATAATCCATCGGGCTTTCCATGCTCTTCCCCCTTTAACCACCAAGAAAGGAGAAGTGGTTGGCGCTGTCTACGGGTTTTTATTGGTTTTATTTAAGGCTATTAAAGAATTCCAGCCTGATTTTGTGGCAGCTACCTTTGATGTGCCAGGCCCCACTTTCCGGCACGAAAAATATAAAGAATACAAAGCTAAAAGGCCTAAAGCGCCAGAAGAGCTTTACCAGCAGATTTCCAAGGTCAAAGAAGTTTTAAAAAGCTTTGATGTTAAGATTTTCGAAAAACAAGGATTTGAAGCAGATGACATTATTGGCACGATTGCCAAGTTGGCTCCCAAAAAGCAAGTTATACCTGAGATAGAGACAATTATCTTAAGCGGTGATTCAGATACCTTACAATTAATTGATACTCACACTAAAACCTATGCTCTGAGAAAAGGAGTTAAGGATACTGTTCTTTACGATAAAAAAATGGTTGAGGAAAGATACCAGGGCTTAACGCCAAAGCAACTTATTGACTTTAAAGCGCTTAAAGGCGACCCGACAGACAATATTCCTGGAGTGCCCGGAATTGGAGAAAAAACAGCCACAGGGCTGATTAAAGAGTTCGGCACTTTAGAAAACCTTTATCAAAACTTAGATGATGTTAAATCTAAAACAAGAGAAATCTTGATTCAGAATAAAGAACAAGCCTTTTTCAGCAGGGATTTAGTTGAGATTAATAAGTCAGTGCCCTTAGATTTTAATTTAAGAGAATGTCATTGGGGAGATTACGATAAAGAGAAAGCAACCCAAGTCTTAAAGAATTTTGATTTTTATAGTCTAATTTCTCGTTTACCTTAATATGCCCGAGTTGCCAGAAGTAGAAACAATTAGGCGTCAGTTGATCCAGGAGATTGTTGGCAAGAAATTAAATGGCAAGAAGATTGTTAGGGTTCGCAGAAGAGCTAAGATTTTAATCATTGATTTTAGTGATAGTTCCAGCTTACTTTTTCATCTTAAGCTAACTGGCCAGCTGATTTTTAATGGGAAACGCACGAAACATACCCGCAAGGTTTTTAAGTTCAGTGATGGTTCGCAATTAGTATTTAATGATGTTCGTAAGCTTGGCTGGTGGAAAAAAGTAAAAGACACAAAGAAAATAGAAAAACAATTCGGGCCAGAAGCTTTGGGAATAGACTTCGAAACCTTTAAAACTCTTTTAAAGAAAAGGCCTAAGTCAAAGATTAAACCCTTGTTGATGGACCAGAAATTCATTGCTGGCATTGGTAATATTTATTCAAATGAGATTCTATTTGGTGCTAAAGTACACCCATTATGTTTAGCTAAGACACTGACCAGCAAAGAGATCCAAAGTATTTTTCAAAACATTAAGAAGATTCTCAAAGCAGCTATTAGACACCAAGGCTCCTCATTTGAATATTATCTTGACGCTTATGGACAAAAAGGCGACTATGTTAAATATCATAAGGTTTATCATCAAGACAAGTGTCCTGTCTGTCGTACAGACATTAAGAGAATTAAAATTGGAGGCAGATCAGCTTATTTCTGCCCCAAGTGCCAAAAATTATGATTATTTTTCTTTATGGACAAGATACATTTAGGTCTAAAGAGAAGCTAAATGAAATTGTTGAACATTATAGAGAAGCTCACAAGAGCGGGCTGAGCTTGAAGCACTTTGAAGGCAAAAATTTACAGTTTGAGGATTTAAAGAATGAGCTTCAAATAGTTTCAATGTTTAAAGAAAAAAAGCTTTTAGTTTTAAGCAATGTCTTTTCTAATAAAGAGTTTAAAGAAGAGCTTCTTAAAAACTCTGAAAAGATTGTTAAGTCAGACGAAGTCATTTTATTTTACGAAGATAAGGGAATTGCTAGCAACGACTCTTTATTCAAATTTCTTAAGAAACAAGCCAAATGCCAGGAGTTTGAGCCATTAGTGGGCCAGAAACTAAAAAACTGGCTGAGAAAAGAATTTGAGAAATACAAAGCAAGAATTGACCCGCAAGCCTTAGACAGGTTGGTAGTTTTTGTTGGCGATGACCTTTGGCAGCTTTCCAACGAGGTTAGAAAATTAGCCAGTTTTAAAAAAGACAGCGAGATTAAAGTAAAAGATGTTGAGCTTTTAGTTAAAGCAAAGATAGAAACAGATATTTTCAAAACAATTGACGCTTTAGCGCGTAAGGATAAAAAACAAGCTTTAGATTTGCTGCATAAGCATCTTGAGAAAGGGGACAGTCCTCTTTATCTCTTTTCAATGATAAACTTTCAATTCAGAAATATCTTAACCGTCAAAGATTTAATAGAGAAAAAAAAGCCTTTGGCTCGTTCAGGGCTCCATCCTTACGTTGTCAGAAAAAGCTCACAGCACGCTCAAAGATTCGATTTGCAAGATTTAAAAAAAATCTACCGCAAGGTTTTTGAGGTAGACTACAATATCAAGACTGGCAAAATAGATTCTCAAACAGCTTTGGATTTACTGATTGCTGAGATTTAGGCTTTGCTAATCAGCTTTGTTATTCTTGATTTCTTGCGGCTGGCCGCATTCTTTTTGATAACATTAACCTTGGCTGCCTTGTCCAGAACCTTATATATTTGAGGCAAAAGCGCTTTAGCCTCTTTTATTTTCTTTTGGATAACTAAAGCTCTTGCCTTTTTAATAAGGCTTTTTATTTTGTTCTCATAGCCAAGATTTCTTGATTGGCGCTTGAAGCTCTGTCGTAAAGCTTTTTTAGCCGCTTTCTTTATTGGCATAATTAAATAATAGTAGCATAAATAAAAATTTTGTAAACACAATTGAAAAGAGTTGCGTTTTAAGAGTAAATAAGATAAGATGAAATGACATTAGTTCATTTAAAAGGAGTTGAATATGGAAAGAAAGATTAATACAGATAAATGGTCTTTAATTCGGTTCATTATTCCAGCTTTTCCAGAAGTTAACATTTTTTCCCGACAAGCTAAGAAAACTACTGCTCTGGGTCCAATCATGGTAGCCACTGCAGCAAGCAAAGCTTGGAGATGGCACGTTGAGGTGATTGACGAGAATAACTACAGAGATGGTCCGAGGGATAGTCAAGGGCTACCAGATCATGAGATGTTGCAGGAGAGAAGTCCAGCAGACGTGGTCGGATTTTACTGCGGGCTTACTAGTACTATTGAACGCGTTTGGCAATTAGCTGAATTTTATCATGAAAAAGCTCAAACTATTGCTGGCGGCTGGCATGCTCATTATTGTCCAGAAGAAACATTGAGGCATAATATTGATGTGGTGGTTCATGGTGATGGAGAAATTGTTATCCAAAAAATTCTGACTGCTTTTGAGCAAGAAGAAGGGCCTGGGAATATTCCCGGCATTTCTTTCTTAGACAAGGGAGAGGTTAAAACTAATCCTCCAAACATCTTTGAGATCCCAGATTTAAATGCTTTGCCTTATCCAGATTTTGGTTTGCTTAAATATGCTAAAGTGAGTATTTATCCAGTTGGTCGGACTAGAGGTTGTAGGATGAATTGCGAATTCTGCAGCATTAAAGGAAAGCCTCGTTGGAGTACGGGTGAGCATCTTTTTAAGACGGTCGAGTGGCTAGTTGCAACAAGAAGTGCCCGTTATTTCTTTATTGTTGATGATCGTTTGGAGGAAGACATTGTTGGCACAGTTGATTTCTTTAGAAGAGTTGCCGAAAGATATGGTAATCGCCTTGCTTTTACCGTTCAAACAAGACTGGAAGCCGCCAAGAACACAGAATTATTGAGAATTATGAAGAGAGCCGGCGTTAGAGTTGTTTGTATCGGCTACGAATCTGTCATTGAAGCTGAACTTCGGGCTATGAATAAAGGATATTTATCAATAGCTCAAATGCTTGAATGGACGAAAATTTGGCGTCAGCTTTTCCGGATACATGCAATGTTTATCTTTGGCTATCCATTGAAAGACAGAGGGATCTCAATTAGCCCTAAAGAGATGCTCAAAGCTTTTAGAATCTTTCTTGGTAAGGCTCGTCCTGACACTACCCAAATATTACACCCAATCCCTTTGGTGGGAACAGATTTACGCAAGAGGTTAGAAGAAGAGGGTAGAATCTATCCTCAGGAATTAGTACCTTGGAGCAAATACGATGGAAGCTTTGTTTGTTTCCAGCCAGATAACATGACTCCTCGGGAATTCCAAGAAGCCTCTATGAAGCTTATGGGCAGGTTTTACAGTCTACTCCTAAGCCTTATTAATATTCCATTGAGAACGATTGCTTTTCCAATAGATTACCTCTTTAGGGGATGGGAGTCTTGGCATCGTGGTTGGTGGAGAAACATTGTGAGGTTCGGCGGACATTTTCTTATTCGAAAATGGAGGAAGAGACAGGACGTTAAGCTGTTTATAGAAAAATTAGAGAAATATCAATCGCAAGGCAAGTGAGAAATTACTTGCCTTTTTTTATTTTTTTAATCAAGTCTCGGATTTCAGCTGCTCTTTCAAAGTTCAGGTTTTTAGCAGCCACTTTCATTTCTTTTTCAAGAAGCTTCTTGTCTTGGATGGCCCAGAACTCAATACCAACTTCCTTTTCTTTTGGAGCAAAAGGCCATTCCCTTATTTCTTTACTGATGGCCTTAGGTGTTATCTTATGCTTTTTGTTATATTTCTCCTGGATGTTTCTGCGGCGCAAAACCTCTTTGATCGCTTTTTCCATTGAGAGAGTTTTTTTATCAGCATACATAATAACATGGCCTTGCAAGTGCCGGGCTGCTCTGCCCATGGTTTGGATTAAGGTTGTTTCATTTCTCAAGAAACCTTCTTTATCAGCATCTAAGATAGCTATTAAACTAACCTCTGGCAAATCTAAACCTTCTCTTAAAAGGTTGATGCCAACGATAACGTCATATTTGCCTTCTCTTAAATCCTGGAGAATCTTCGGTCTTTCTAAGGTTTTGATTTCTGAATGGAGATAATGAGTTTTGATGCCTGCTTCTCTGAGATAATCAGTCAGAGCTTCAGACAGTCTCTTAGTTAAAGTAATGACTAAACTTCTTTGGTTCTTTTTAATTCTTTTTTTAATCTCTTCTATCAAGTCTTTGACCTGGTTTTTAGTTGGTTTTATTTCAATAGAAGGTTCTAAGAGGCCGGTTGGTCTAATAACTTGTTCAACAATATGTTCTTTGACTTTTTGTTTTTCATAAGGTCCCGGAGTAGCTGAAGCATAGATAGTTTGATTGACTCTTTCTTCAAACTCTTTAAAGTTTAAAGGCCTGTTGTCTAAAGCAGAAGGCAGGCGGAAGCCGTATTCAATCAAAACTTCTTTTCTTGACTTGTCAGTGTTGTACATGGCATGCAATTGGGGCAGGGTCATATGCGATTCATCAATAATTGTCAGGAAATCTTTTGGAAAATAATTAAGCAGAACAAAAGGCGGTTCTTTTGGCTTTCTGAACTCCAAATGCCTTGAATAGTTCTCAATCCCGTGACAAAAGCCCGTTTCTTTCATCAGCTCTAAATCATAGTTTGTCCTTTTCTCTAACTTTTGAGCCTCTATTAATTTCTTTTCTCCTTTTAATATTTTTAATTGTTCTTGCAGCTCAAGTTTTATATTCTCTAAGGCAATCTCCAATTTATCCTGAGGAGTTACCCAGAAGTGAGCTGGAAATATTCTGCATTCAGGCTTAACTATTTTGTCATTAGACAATTCAATAGTTATCACCTTTTTGCCAGTGACCAAATAAACTTCGATAATATCGCCCCTGACCCTAAAAGTGCCTGGTCGGAAATTAATGTCATTCCTTTGGTATTGCAAAGAAGTTAAACGAGCAATTAAGTCCCTTCTTTTTATCTTTTGTCCGGGCTTCAATTGTAAGGCAACTTCTTGGTAGGTTTCTGGTGAACCAATATTGTAAATGCATGAAACAGAAGCAACAACAATAACGTCTTTCCTTGTTAACAAGTCCTGGGTGGCGGCATGCCTTAGTCTGTCAATTTCTTCATTAATCTTGGCATCTTTTTCAATATAGGTATCAGTTTGGGGGATATAGGCTTCTGGCTGGTAGTAATCATAATAGGAAACAAAGTAATGGACAGCATTATTTGGGAAGAACTCTTTGAATTCTTGGTACAATTGAGCAGCCAAAGTTTTGTTGTGGGAGATGACTAAAACCGGCTTGTTTGCTTTTTCAATTATTTTGGCTATGCTAAAGGTTTTTCCGCTTCCCGTTACACCCAAAAGTACCTGGTTTTTAACACCAGCTTCAAGGTTTTTAAATAATTGTTCAATAGCCTGAGGCTGATCACCTGTTGGCTTGAATTTAGAGACAAGCTTGAACATAACTTCTTAATTTTATGTTAAATTTCTTCTTTTTTCAAGGATAGGTTAAGATAAGATAAGGTATGAAGAAATTAATTAAAAAATTTATCCCTCCATTTTTGCTCGGTTGGTATCACCTAAGCTTGGCTTTTTTGGGCGCTGTTTTATATCGCTTTCCTTCAAGAAAACTGAAGGTCATTGGTGTAACCGGCACTAATGGAAAAACAACAGTTGTTAACTTAACAACAAAGATTTTAGAGGAAGCTGGCTATAAACTGGCTTCTTTATCTTCTATCAAGTTCAAAATAGCTGATAAAGAAAGACCCAATACCTTGAAAATGACCATGCCAGGACGCTTTAAGCTCCAGAGGTTTTTAAGAGAAGCTCTGAGCAATAACTGTCAGTATGTAGTTTTAGAAGTAACCTCAGAAGGTATTAAACAACACCGTCATCGATTTATTAGTTTTAATACAGCTATTTTTACTAACTTAACGCCAGAACATATTGAAGCTCATAAAGGATTTGAAAACTATAAGAAAGCCAAAGGAAAACTTTTTCAAACAACCAGAGAGATTCATGTTATTAATCTTGACGATGAGAACGCTAAATACTTTTTACAGTTTCCAGCAAAGAAGAAATATACCTATGGCTTAAACCAGGGAGATATTAATACCAAGAATACGCAGTTTAAACTTTTTTTAATTGGTGATTTTAATAAATATAATGCTTTAGCAGCAATTTGCCTTGGCTTGTCTCAAGGGATTGATTTGGAGGTTTGCCAAAGAGCTTTAGAAAAAGTTAAAGGAATTCCCGGCAGAATGGAACAGGTCATTTCTCAGCCCTTTAAGGTTTTTGTTGATTATGCTTTTACGCCTAATGCTCTAGATAAGGTTTATCAAACTTTAAAACCAAGAGATGCTAATATGATATGTGTTTTAGGATCTTGCGGTGGAGGCAGAGACAGGTGGAAAAGACCGATCCTAGGCGAGATAGCTGCCAAATACTGCAATGAAATAATTATTACCAACGAAGACCCGTACGACGAAGACCCAATGAAGATTATTAGAGAAGTAGCCAAAGGAACAAAAGGTAAGGCAGAAACAATATTAGACAGACGAGAAGCAATTAAAAGAGCCTTGAAACTAGCTAAGCCTGCTGATACAGTAATAACCACTGGCAAGGGCTCGGAATCCTGGATATGCTTGGCTCACGGTAAAAAGATTCCTTGGAGTGAAGTAGAGGTTATTCATGAAGAAATCAAAAAACTCAACATAGTTAATATAGTTCTTTAATAAAGTCCAAAAAGGGAGGAGGTAGAAAGAAATGAGAGATAAAAAAAATCAAAAACTAGCAGAAAGAGATTTTAACTCTTTTATTAATGACCTAAAGATAGGTGGATTAGAGTTTGAGATTATTGAGGAAAATGAGATTAAGAAGAATTGTCTAAAAGGTCTTTATAACAGAGCAAAAGAGGTTCTTTTCCAAGTTAATCCCGAAGAACTTTTATTATTTGTATTCAGAGATAAAAAAACGCAAGCTTGTTGGTCCTCGGAAGACTATTCAGGGAGCGTCATAATCAATATGGCTTATAATCTTGAAATTAGCGAGCTTAAAAAGGCAAGAGGGGAAGCCAGGGAGAAAGTCCGGCAGGAGCTCGATTTAGTAATAGTCGAACCAGAAACTTAGCAAGATGAGGTTGTCAAAGATGACCTCATTTTTATTTGAAATTATCTTAAAAATTAAATAGAATATAGATACTTATGAAGAAGTCTGATTTCAAAAAAATATCAGATTGGCTTTGGGAGATTCCCAAGGGTTTTAGAGAAGACATGCGAGTGCCAGCTCGTGTTTATGCTTCAGAGAAAATGTTAGAAAACATCTTTCAAGACAGAAGTATCCCACAGCTGATTAATGGTACAACTCTACCTGGTATAGTTAGACACGGTATTGCCATGCCCGATTGTCATGAGGGGTACTCTGTACCCATTGGTTTTGTTGGCGCCATCAGGACTTCTGACGGCGTTATTTCACCTGGTGCTTGCGGTTTTGATATTAACTGCGGTATGAGATTATTAAAATCAGAGCTGACTAAAAAAGACATTAAACCTCATTTAGAGAATTTAGCTACAGAAATACAAAAACAAGTTCCTTCGGGCCTGGGCCAAGGCAGGCAGGTTAAGTTAAGCATTGGAGAGGTTGATAAAATCTTAAAAGGTGGAGCCCAAAGACTTGTTGAGCAAGGCTATGGTCAGAAAGAAGATATTGAGAATTGTGAAGCTCAGGGCAGATTAGATTGGGCTGACAGCTCTGTAGTTTCTTTGCGCGCTAAGGATCGGGGCAGAGATCAGGTGGGGACTCTCGGGAGTGGAAATCATTTTATCGAACTTCAAAAAGTAGAGGAGATTTTTGATGAAACAGTGGCTAAGAATTTCGGACTCTTCAGAAACCAGGTTGTCATTATGATTCATACTGGTTCAAGAGGTCTTGGCCATCAAGTCTGTACTGATTATTTAAGAACAATGATTCCAGCCATGCAAAGATACAACATTAAAGTACCTGATCGAGAGTTTGCCTGTGTGCCATTTAAATCTTCAGAAGGTCAGCAATATTTTAAAGCTATGGGCGCAGCTGCTAACTATGCTTGGGCTAACCGACAGATGATCGCTCATTTTGTCAGAAAGGCCTGGCAGCAAGTATTGGGCGAGAAAGCTTCACCTTTAATCCCTTTATACGATGTAGCTCACAATATTATTAAAAAGGAGAAATATGTTATTGAAGGTAAAGAAACCGAATTAGCTGTTCACCGTAAAGGAGCCACCAGAGCCTTTCCGCCAGGGCATAATAAAATTCCAGCAAAATACCAAAAAACAGGTCAGCCGGTTTTAATTCCAGGTTCTATGGGTACTGCTTCCTATGTCTTGGTAGGACAGAAACAAGGCGAAGAAGCTTTTTATTCAACAAACCATGGAGCAGGTAGAACCATGTCTCGCAGAGAGGCTACCAGGCGCATCTCTGGACAGGAAGTCATAAAAAGGTTAGAACAAAAAGGAATCATCATTAAATGCTGGAGCCAGAGAGGTATTGCCGAAGAAGCACCCATGGCTTATAAAAATGTTGATGATGTGGTAGAGGTGGTTGAGAAAGCTGGCCTATCAAAGAAAGTTGCCAGAGTAGTGCCTTTAGCCGTCATAAAAGGTGAATAAATTTATATGAGTAGAATATTTTATTGGTCTTATGAAAAAGAAAAGACTTCCCAAGAGCCTGAGGAAATTTATTCGTAAAGAAAAAGCCCGGATTCGCCGGGAAGTTTTAGACATAAAGGAACAAGAAGAAAAGATTAGAGAACTTTATCAGAAACTTAATTTGATTAAGTCCTAAATAGTCGCTTAGAGCGGCCATTGTTTCTTAAAAAACCTTGACCTTAAAATTATTTCTGCTATAATTTTTTGTATGACTATTCAAGAAATATACAATTTAACAATCGATAAAGGAATTGAGGCTGATTTTCGGGGAAGAGAGGGAGTAGAGAAAGTCTTAAAAAGAAGGAAAGAAAAGTTTGAGAAACTGTCAGAAAAAGAAAAACAGGAGTTTGACAAAGAAGCCTTTGAGAATCCTTATCTGGACTCAAGGATTTTAAATATTGCTCAAGATAAAGAAGTAAAAAAGGTTTTGGTCGGAATTGATATTGAACCTGCTGAGATTATTTTAGCAAAAGAAATTGGCAATATTGATTTAATTATCGCTCATCATCCTTTGGGTAAAGGATTGGCTAATTTGCACGAAGTCATGGAGCTTCAGTGCGACGTTCTTAATCAGTATGGAGTGCCAATCAATATTGCTGAGGGATTGATGAAAGAAAGGATTGAGGAAGTGGCCAGAGGGGTAAACAACCTAAATCACCAAAGGACGATTGATGCAGCCAGAATACTTGGCTTTAATTTAATAAACAGCCATACTCCTTGTGATAACTTAGCCGCTAAATTTTTAAAGGAAAAAGTTGAGCAAGAAAAGCCAGAAAGAATTGAGGACTTGCTCGACTTGTTAAAAGAAATTCCAGAATATAGGAAGGCAATTGAATTTGGTGCTGGTCCTAAAATCTTTGTTGGAGAGGAGGAGAATCGCTGTGGTAAAATCGCCATAACAGAGATTACCGGCGGGACAGAAGGTTCGCCAAAGCTTTATGAAAAAATGGCTCAAGCTGGCATTGGTACGATAATTGGCATGCACATTTCTGAAGAGCATAAAAAAGAAGCAGAAGCCGCCAACCTTAATGTAGTTATTGCCGGACACATGTCTTCCGATTCTTTGGGCATAAATTTATTTTTAGACGAATTAGAGAAACAAGGAATAGAAATTATTCCTTGTTCTGGCTTTATCAGAATCTCTCGGATAGAAAAATAGGTTCGAGTCTACGACCCGCAGCAAATCAAGTTCAAAAAGTCGCCAAGAAGGCGATTTTTTGGTAAAATAAAGGAATGAAAACAGGTGTAGCTACAGTTCCTCTAGATTATGGCAAATGTCCCCGCTGGCTGTTCGAAAGAATGGAAAGGCTGGGTCGGGGAATAGCCATAGCTATTGTTGAAGAGTTTGGACCCGAAGAATTTTTAAAGAGAATATCTGATCCTGCTTGGTTTCAGTCTTTAGGATGTGTTATGGGTTTTGACTGGAATAGTTCAGGGTTGACTGTTGTTGCCTTAGGGGCTTTAAAAGCAGGGCTTTTTGATATTCAAGACCAACTGGGTATTTATGTTTGCGGTGGCAAGAAAACTTCAAGGGAAACGCCGAAAGAGATTGAAGCTTATGGTATATCGCGGCAGTTTTCCTTTGCTCCTGATTTGATTTACGCTTCAAAGATGGCCGCTAAAACCGATTCAGCTTTAATCCAGGACAATTACCAAATTTATCAGCACAACTTCTTATTTACCAAATCTGGCACTTGGGCTGTTATACAGCAGGGTATGAACACAGATAATCAGACAGCTCGTAGATATCATTGGTTGTCTTCGGGTCTTCAGGATTTTGTTGAAGAGCCTCATTCTGGCATTGTTTCTGACAAGAGAGTAAAACCTCTTAACTTAACGGCTAAAGAGAGCAATCAAAACAGGCATATCAGTTTGAAACAGGTTTTGGACGAGCCAAAGACTTTTATTACTAACCTGTCTATGGTGCAGCGCCAGCCCAAACAATTAACTTTGCTTGAGTTGCGCAATAAGGAGTTCTCTTGGCATCCGGTAGTTCAAGAAAAGTTTGATTTAAAGAGACTGCAGAAAACCATCTTTTTTGCTAAAGATAGAGATCCTCAAAGCTTTGAGCAGCTTCTCTCTTTAAAGAACGTTGGTCCCAGGACTATTAGGGCTTTATCTTTGGTTTCAGAGATAATTTATGGCGCCAAGCCTTCTTATGAAGATCCAGCCAGATATTCTTTTTCAGTCGGTGGTAAAGATGGGACCCCATATTTTATAGAGAAAAAGACATACGATGAGTTATTAGGGGTTATGGAGAAGGGTATTAATAAAAGCAAAGTAAGTATTAAAGAAAAATTAGAAGCACAAAGACGACTTACAAATCATGCCACATTTAACTTCTCAACAAAAAGCAAAAAAATTAAATAAAATCTTAAGTTACGTTCGTTTAAGCCATCACCGATATAAAAAATATCCCACTTTAGAATTTATTGAAAAGAAATTTCATACAAACCTCAGAACTTACAATCTTAATATTCGAAAACTTTATAAATTAGCTAATGTTCTGTACAAAAGAGACCCGAATCCCTTTTTAAGATATGAAAAAGAGAAGAAATTGGCAGATATAACCAAGAAATTATTTACCCAATCAGGTTATAAAATAAAAAACATTTCCATCGGCCCATCTAAACCAAGAGGAGCAGATATTATAGTTGAAGATAAACGGAAAAGACTAATCCCGGTAGAAATTAAAGCATATCAAAAATTTGGAAAACTTGGGTCTGCTAAGTACTCACCTTATATAAGAGATGAGATTCTCCAATTGAAGAGATACATCAAACATCTCCATGCGCCATATGGCTATTTAATAACAAGCACAGATCAAAAAGTATTTAGAAGCACCCCTCCGAATATCAAAATTCTTTTTGGGAAAGATTTAGAAAAATTTCTTTCTCACTTTAATATGTATAAAGAATTAAGAGACTTAAATTGGATAAGGAATTCCTCGATTTCTTATGGAAAAGAAGAATTATACAAGAAGATTCGGAATAAAATCTTAAAGTTAGTTAAGAAAGAAGTGAAAAAAGGAAGGTATGTATCTAACGATAAGGTTGTTCAGAAATTTAAAGTACATGTTGAAAGTTATTTTCCGGGAGGAATGACAGAAATTTACCAAAAATTAAACACAAACCTTGATTTATTTTCAAATTCACGTATGGGAGGAAATGTAAACAAAAAATCTTTTAAAGCAAAAGTAGTCCATTTTATTAAAGATGAAGTCGGGAATAATAGATATCCAACATACAAAGCCATTCAGAAACAATTCCACTTTTTACCCACATTGTTTTTCCTAGGAGGAATCAGAGAAATGTATAAAATGGCAGGAATAAAATATTATAGAAAATTTGCTACAAAAACTCCAAAAGAAAGAGAATCAATAAGACAAAAGGTCATTCAATATGCTATTCAAAAACTAAAGAATGACTTTTATCCTGGATATAGAGATGTAGAATCTAAATTCCATATTAATTTTCAATATTATTTTAAAAATCCCGAAGAATTATATCAGAAAGCTGGATATAACGGCTCAGTAAAAAAAACATGGAAAAATTCTGGGAGAAAGATTTAAAAATAGTATGAAACGATATTCTTCAAGACGAGCTAAAAAGGGAAAAACTGCTTACCGCACCCCAAGTCCTATTAAATATAAGTTAGTTTTAAAGAGTAAAGCTTTTAAGAAAAGCAAAACTAAACCTTCTTGACCATATAGGTATTTTCTAGTTTGTATCCTAGCTTGCGGTAATAACCTCTTACACCGATACCGGAAATAGCACTAATTTTATTTAAGCCAAATTCTTTTTTGGCTATTTTTTCTGCCTCTTTGATTAACTTTTTACCAAGCCCTTTGTGCTGCGGTGAAATAGTCGAGCTTAAGCCTCGACCAAGGGGAAGTTGCTGGCCATAGGTGTGAACTTCTCTGATAATGGCAATATTCTGTGAAGTAATACGGAGACGGAGTAGACTGTATAGCTTTTTTCTTTCTTTATCTTCAAACGTTAAAAATATCTCTTTGCCCTGAGAAGCATGATAGTTTTGCCGGAAAAGAAATAGTTTGTCTTTTGGATTGTAATTTTCTCTTACTTCTCGGCACCTGATGCATTTACACTGGCAATTTAGCATTTGACGGAGATTAGAGATTTTAGCAGGTCCTGTGACAATACTTTGAGAAGGAATGTCTCTGCTGATTCTTTGAATTCTGACATAATAAGGAATTATCTTTTTGATTGACCTTACAAGGTTGATCAGTTGCTTTTCGGTGTATGGCTTGTATTTTTTCTTTTTCCACCACTGATAGAGAGGAGCTTCTTTTAACAGGGCGCAGGGATAGATTTTCAAAAGATCCGGCTGGAAGCTGGGATTAGAGAATAATGTTTCAAACATTTTCTTATCCTTTTTTACATTGGCTCCGGGCAGATTGGGCATCATTTGATAGCAAATCTTAAATCCAGCATCTTTTAAAAGCTTCGTTGCCTTTATGGTTGCTTTTACTTTGTGCCCTCTTTTGTTTAACTTCAGAACGCTGTCATAAACACTTTGTACGCCAAGCTCAACCCTGGTGACTCCCAGCTTTCTCAATTTTTTAATCTCTTTTTGGTTGATAAAATCAGGCCTAGTCTCTACAGACAAGCCAACAATGCGGTGTTTTGCTTTTTCATTTAGTTCTTGAGTTTTCTTAATTGAAACTGAGCCTCTAGGATTGCAGGCTCGGAAACACTTTTTAATAAACCAGGTTTGATATTTTTTGGGATAGAAAGACCAAGTGCCACCAATAATTCTTAACTCTACTTTGTCTGTTGGGTGGCCAGCATTTTTTAGGGCTTGCAATCTCATCTTAACTTGTTTATAAGGATCATATTTATTAAGAATGGCTCTCATGACAGCTGGTTCATTGTTAAGATAGCTTTTGGGTACACCTTTTTGAGTCGGACAGTAAATACATTTGCCTGGGCAAGGATAGGGCTTGGTTAGGACAGAAACATTAACAATACCCGAAAGAGAGCGAATGGGTCGGGTGCGCAATAAAACCTCAACCCTTTCAGACTTCTTCAGCCTTTTATTTTTGACTAGTTTATGATAAGTTTTTAATAGAACAATGTTGCTGGGGCAGGGGATTTTATACTGCTTAGCTATCTTTCTTTTAACCACAGCTAAATCATCATGAGTTTTCACCCAGCCTTTCATTAATTCTTTAATTGTTAGCTCTAGAGCGTCCATGAACAAAGAATATGCTAAATATTTATTAGATAAGACTCGTCAAGATTATAACGCAATTGCTAAGAGTTTTTCAAGCACTCGTCGTTTTGTTTGGCAAGGCTTAGAGCCCTTGTATAATTATGCTCTGCCTAGAGAAAAAGTTTTAGACTTGGGCTGTGGCAACGGCAGGCTTTTACAGATATTCAAAGAGATAGATATTGATTATACCGGAGTAGACAGTTCTGAGAAGTTAATTGAGATTGCTAAAAAACTTTATCCCAATGCTAAATTTCAGGTGGCCGATGCTTTACATCCGCCATTTCCGACAAATCATTTCGATAAGATTTACAGCGTCGCTGTTTTACATCATATTCCTTCAAATCAATTACGGTTAGAGTTTCTAGACGGAGTCAAAAGAGTTTTAAAGCCAGACGGCCTTTTAATTTTAACTGTTTGGGATTTATGGCGATGGCAGAGATTAGGACCGATCTTTAAATTTACTCTTTTGAAAGCTTTGGGACGATCAAAACTAGATTTCAAAGATATTTTTGTTCCTTGGCGAAACACGCGCCAGCGTTACATTCATTGTTTCACCCAAGGAGAACTGGAAAGGTTAATAGAAAAAGCTGGTTTTAGAATAAAAGAGATTGGTGTGTTAACAATACCACAGAGCAAAGAAAAGAACATTTATATTGTAGCTAAGAAATAAGCTTGACAAAATAAACTATTTAAGGTATAATTGTATAAAAGAAACAAAAAAGGAGGATAAATTGGCTGTTAGAGTTCAAAAAGACGGGATCGGCGTTAATAATGATGGGATAGCAGTAAGCGTAGTGTTTATTGCTAACGAGCAGATAGGAATAAGGCTGATAAGGGGTAATAATGGTGAGGTTGTTGAGCCGTCTCATGCTCGCTTCAGAGAGGATGGAAAACAAGTTCGGACCTTCGACGATCTCGAGATCCCACCAGGCGACTACAAACGAATATTTTTTATGGCTGGTGGAATTCTCGGGGAAAAAAGAAGAAAAAAGGCCCAATAGAGATAAACTCCGGGCCTTTTTAATTCTTCTTAGTCTAAAAGATAAAAAGGGCGACGATGAAAATGGTCAGCAGGTGAAAGATCTGATCAAAACCAAATGCTATTGTGTCATGTTGCTCTTTCGCAAATACTTTTGCTAGAAGAAGAATATATTTCCTGGCGGGACGGTCAATTATTAGATGAGAAAGGAAAATAATTATCAGCCACCACAAATCAACTTTGAGCCACAGAAACAAGGGAATAAAAAATAAGGCGTAAAGAGTGCAGTGTAGATATATAAATTTTTCCTCCTTCCACCTATGAGACAGAAAATCGGCGAAGAAGTGCAGAAGTGCGCCACAATAAAGAAAAATTGCCATTTGACACCAGTCCATTTGATACCTCCTTTCAAAAACAAAGTTTTTAAGATACAATACATTATAGCGCAAGAAACACCTTTTGTCAATGAGCCCTTGTAGTTCAATGGATAGAACGCGGGCCTCCGGAGCTTGAGATAGAGGTTCGACTCCTCTCAAGGGCACAAATGTGCTATAATTAAAATGTATGAATATGAAGTATAAGATTGCAGTTAGCGGGGCAGCTGCTTTAGGGCCTTGCTGTAAAAATATTAAAGAAATAGCCAGGACTTTAGGCAGAGAAATTGTCCGTCAAAAGTGTATTTTGATTACCGGAGCCACTACCGGTGTTCCTTATTATGCTGCCCAGGGCGCAAACAGGGTAGGTGGAATCAGTATTGGTTTTTCTCCGGCTGCTACGGCATTGGAGCACAAGAAAGTTTACAAGCTCCCCACAGATGAGTTTGACGTAATGGTTTTCACTGGGTTTGATTATTCTGGTAGAAATCTTTTAATGACCAGAGCAGCCGATGGAGTAATTATTGCTTGTGGCCGTATGGGAACCTTGAATGAGTTCACCATTGCTTACGAGGACAGAAAGCCAATTGGTGTTTTATTGGGTTCGGGCGGTACAGCTGACTTGGTTAATTATCTTCTCAAGCGCCCTCATAAAAAAAGAGGACCGATTTTCTACGATACCGATCCCAAAAAATTGGTTCAGAAACTAGTTAGACATTTAAAAAAGAAAAAAAGGTCGAGGTAAATAATAATTAATTATCTATTTTATGGCGGAAGAAGGGAAACCAATCGGTAAAATTTCTCATTATTTTGGCAACATTGGCGTTGCTGTTATTGAACTGTCTGGAACTCTTAAAGCGGGTGAAACTATTAGGATTGTTGGTGGTGAAACTGACTTTGAGCAAACAGTTGATTCCATGGAGGTTGATCACAAGAAGGTTGAAAAAGCTAAGAAAGGTGATGGTATTGGGGTAAAAGTTAGCCAGAAAGTCAGAGAGGGCTATAAAGTCTACAAAATCTAAAAAGTTTTAGATTAAATATGGTTTCTATCATCCTGGCCGCTTTCGGCGGTGGAATTTTAAGAGGTTTGGTTGGTTTTGTTAAACATCAGTTTTCCTATAAAGAGGTAAAATTTAGACCCTATTACTTTTTGGCAATGATGTTTGTTTCTGGAGCTATTGGGACTGTCTCCACTTTTGCCATCAAAGAAGTAGGGTTTACTCTTTTGGATTCTTTTACGCCAGCTTTAGCTTTTATCATCGGCTATGCCGGTGGTGATTTTATTGAGAACATCTACAAAATAATAATTAAAAAGTCCTCTTTCAATGATCTTCATTAAAAAGATATTAGGTTTTATTTTGCTTTTTGCTGGATTAATACTTATTGCTTATACTGTTTATTCTTCTTTTAATATTTTTACCGCCAAAGCTGCCCCTCCCGAGGTGTTTAAGACAGAAGAACAAACCTCTCAAGCAATAGGAGGGCAAGGCATTGAAGGTCAAATACAGGAAATAATCGGAGAGCAGTTAAAAGGTATATTGTCAGTTGATTCTTTACCAATTCTTTTGAACTTGATATCTTGGTCAGTTTTTGCTGGTATTTTAATTTTTGCTGGAGCCCAAGTTTCCAGCTTAGGAATTAAATTAATAAAGTAGATGCTTAAATTTTTAAAGGCTCTTGCAGTTTTTGCTGGCACGATTATTGGAGTAGGAATATTTGGTTTGCCCTATGTTGCTTCTAGGGCTGGTTTTTTTGTTGTGCTTTTATATTTTTTATTTCTGGCAGGAATTGCCATTACTATTCACCTAATGTATGGCAAAGTTGCTTTAGGTGTAAAGGGCCTGCATCGTCTGCCAGGTTATGCTGAACAATACTTAGGTTTTCCTTGGAAAAAAGTTGCCTTTTTAGTTCTTGGCTTAGGGTTGACCGGCGCTCTGCTTGCTTACTTGATTGTTGGCGGAGAATTTCTTCATTCATTTTTTTCTCCTTATTTTGGCGGCCACAGCTTAATTTACACCCTTTTATTTTTCAGCTTTGGAGCTTTTTTAATTTTCCGAGGTATTAAAAGCATATCTCAAATCGAACTTGTTCTTTTAGTTGTTTTTTTCAGCATTTTGATTACCTTTTTTGTCAAAGCTTTCCCCTTTATTGATACTAATTATCTGACAAACATAGATTTGAAATTTGTTGCTTTTCCCTATGGAGTAGTTCTTTTCTCTTTATGGGGTTCGGCCCTGGTTCCTGAGATAAAGGAAATAGTGGGGGAAGACAGCAAACTTTTGAAAAGAGTGCTTATTTCAGGTATTCTGCTGGCAGCTGTTACTTATTTGTTTTTTATTTTTACTGTTTTTGGCACTTCAGGTATTAATACTTCAAAAGAAGCAATCTCTGGCCTGTCTTCTGCCTTAGGGAATAATATTATTAAGCTTGGTTTCATTTTCGGGATTATTACCTGTTTTACCTCTTTTATCGCTTTGGGGCTGACTTTGAAGAAAGTTTTCTGGTACGATTTCAATTTGTCTAAAAATCTTTCTTGGTTTATCACTTGTTTTTTGCCGCTCGGCTTATTTTTGATAGGCCTTCGGGAATTTATTGACATTATTGGACTGACCGGAGCCGTAGCTATCGGCTGTGAAGGAATACTAATTGTTTTTTTGTATAAAGAATTTTTGAAGAAAAAGCTTTCTAAGAAGATGAACCCATTTTTATATCTTCTGCCAGTATTTTTTATTTTAGGTGTTTTCTTCGAGATTTATTATTTCATTTTCGCAAAATAAGATATTATGAAGTTTATTGCTGATTTCCATATTCATAGTAAATATTCCAGAGCTACCTCCAAAAACATGGATTTGGAGAATTTAGATAAGTGGGCCAAAATAAAAGGCATTAAGGTTTTGGGCACTGGAGATTTTACCCACCCCGAATGGTTGAAATCTTTAAAAGAAAACTTAAGGCTGGCTGAGCCCGGACTTTTTAAGTTTAAGAAAAATGATAGTGGCACTCGTTTCGTCTTAACTTCCGAGATTAGCTGCATTTATTCTAAGAAAAACAGGGTGAGAAAGGTTCATATTGTTATTATTGCTCCCTCTTTTGATGTGGTTGAAAAAATTAACACTCACCTTGGCTGGATCGGCAATTTAAAATCAGACGGCAGGCCGATATTAGGACTGGATGCCAAAGAATTGGCTAAGATTGTTTTAGACGCTTCAAAAGATTGTTTGGTCGTGCCAGCCCACATCTGGACTCCTTGGTTTGCTATGTTCGGTTCCAAATCAGGATTTGACTCGATAGAAGAGTGTTTCGAAGAGTATTCAAAACATATTTACTCTGTGGAAACTGGTCTGAGCTCTGATCCTTCCATGAACTGGAGACTGTCAGCTTTAGATAAAATTACCTTAATCAGCAACTCAGATGCTCATAGTCCTCAGAAGATAGGCAGGGAGGCAAATGTTTTTGATACTGAATTAAGCTATGAAGCTATTTCTAGAGCTATCAAAGAGAAGAACCCAAAAGAATTTTTATACACTATTGAATTCTTTCCCCAAGAAGGAAAATATCATTATGACGGCCACAGAAACTGTGACATTCGCTTGTCTCCCCAAGAATCAAAGAAATACAACAATGTTTGCCCAACCTGCGGCAAACCATTGACTATCGGGGTTATGAACCGGGTGGAGGCATTAGCTGACAGAAAAGAAGGATTTAAGCCAGAAGGCGCTATTCCTTTCAAAAGCCTGATTCCCTTAACAGAGATAATTGCCGAGAGCCTGGGAGTGACGGTGGCAAGCAAAAAAGTTGACCTTGAATACAAGAACTTAATTAAGAAGCTTAGCAATGAATTCAATATTTTACTTGATGTTTCTAAAGAAGGCCTTGTATCAGCCACTTTGCCTGAAATTGCCGAAGGCATTATAAGGGTAAGGGAAGGGAAGGTTTTTATTACTCCTGGTTACGATGGAGTGTTCGGAAAAATTAGCATCTTTTCTAAAGGCGAACAGAAAAGCCTGTCTAAACAAGGAACATTAGTATGATAGAAGAATACAAATTCGGCTCCATCAAGATTGATGGTAGAACGTATAACGATGACGTTGAGGTTCGTTGGACAGGCGAAGTTTTAGAATGGCCCAGAAAAAAATCCCACGTCATAGACGTGGAAGATGTTCAGAGAGTGATTGAAGAGAGCCCCGAAACCATTGTTATCGGCACGGGTGAATTAGGCATAGCTCAAGTGACTGAAAACGCACAAAAAGAAATCCAGTCAAAAGGTATTAAGTTGGTCATTGACCGAACCGAGCAAGCTAGCAAAACCTTCAACATTATTAATGAAGATTCAGTAGAGGAGGAAGGCAGGCA
>Ga0268285_1000489_pt1 | contig 23143 bp, 20 predicted proteins | sample saktaG_2_FD_190144 | JGI IMG/M metagenome (GOLD analysis project Ga0268285, IMG submission 190144) | Saline water microbial communities from Sakinaw Lake, British Columbia, Canada - sak_2013_06_06_120m | ecosystem: Environmental > Aquatic > Non-marine Saline and Alkaline > Saline ... | reverse complement strand
AACGATCTCCCTTTCTATACGATCCTTCACAAATAATATTGATTAAGTTTTTGTATTTATAATTATCTGCCCGTCGACCATTCTGGCAAATCGCAACACTTTATTGAGCATGTTCCTCGAATCTTAAGGCATCTAGCGATCGCCAGGATCTTCGAGGATGATCTCGCAGACCTCCGAGGAGGGCATTCCAGACCTTCGTGCAGGATATTTCAGGTCTTCGAAAAGTACATTCCGGCCCTTCCAGCATATCGCAGACTACGTTCCGATGGATGGCGATTCAGAGTTTGAGGACGAACTTTGAGACGAAAATCTTTTGGTCTTCACCGATAAAAATAATTACTCTCGGGAGAATAGAGATGGTTTGGAGGGCAAAAAGTGGACGAGTCATCAAAATCGTATGAGAAGGTTCCTTCGGGGATACCGGGGTTTGACGACCTGGTGAACGGAGGATTTCACAGGGGAACAGTCAACACAGTGACTGGGGCATCGGGGTCTGGCAAGACCGTCTTCGCCTCCCAGTTCATATACGAGGGGATCAAGAACGGCGAGAAGGGGATGATAATCATGCCCTCGGAGAGCTCTGAATTTCTGAAAAAAGAGATGTACTCCTCTTTCAAGTGGGACTTCTGGAAGCTGGAGGAGGAGGGAAAGCTCGTTATGGTGGACGTCACCGACCCCGTTCTCAGGCTCCAGAAGAGCATAGAGACCGACCCCACCGATTTCCTGATAAACTTCAGAAAGCTTGTGGACAAGAAGGTGCAGGAGGAAAAGCCCCAGCGGATTTTGATCGACGACCTTATGGCCTTCTTCACCGCCGTCGAGTCGCCTTTTGTGATGAGGTCTCTTGCCGATGACCTCTTCGGAAACTTGAGGTCTCTAGGAGTTACGGCGATAATCACCATAGGCGCGGCTTTCGGTATGACCCAGATCATGGAGTACGGGGCGGATTCTTGCACCATACTGAACAGGGAGAGGATCGGAAACAACATGGTAAGATCTATCTACATCATGAAGATGAGGGGTTCCAGGATCGCCAACAGCATAAGGGTCCTCGACATCTCCGACGACGGGTTGGCGATCTCGACCCTGTCGCCCTACCCGTAAATTCTTTGGAGGTCTGATCCGTTATGATCAAACGCTGGGTAGTTCTGGCAGGGGAGGAGGGCGGTCCGGTCTGCAACAAGATGGGCGGGATATGGAACGTCATCAACGCCGAGGCCAGGATGCTGGCAAAGCTTGCCGCAAAAAAGGAGATCGAATGCGACCTAAAGATCCTGGTGGCGGGCCCCTACTACCCCACCCAGGGGGCGGACTGGAACAAGGGCAAGTCCAGGGTCACAGACGTGAGCGGCCTCGAACCTCTCGATATGAACGACGAGCTCACCTCCGCCCTCGATCACCTGAAGTCCGAAGGGATCGACGTCGTAACCGCCGAGACCGAGGTCGATGGGGTGCCCGTCGGCTACCTCCTCTTCAACACCGCCTACTACGACTCGATAATCACGAGCAGGTACGGCCAGAAGATGACGCTCGCCAACGCCATCAAGACCGAGGCCTGGCAGATGTCAAGGCTCGACTCGATGCAGTTTGAACGAGCCCCTTACGGCCCGGAGTACACCCACTATCTCGGCCTCTCCTACGCCGTCTCCCAGTTCGTTCGGTATCTCGTATCCCTCGGCGAGGAGCAGGCCAAGAAGTATGGGGACGAGGCGATATCGGAGTTTGCCATGTCGGTGATGCCGAAGATGCGAGTCTCCCTCCACTGCCACGAGTTTCCCACCTTCTACGCTCTCGCGAGGCTGAAGTGTCTCGGGGTCCCCGTCAGGACGATGGCCACCCTCCACGCCACCGTGCCGGGAAGGTCTTCAGGCTATCGATCCCTGGATAAGGTCGCCCATCACGACGCCGCCTGGGAGCCCAACGTCCCCGTCGGCATGGCCACCCTCGAATCTCTCGCCAGGTACGCCGACGTCGTCTCCTTCGTCGGGGACTCGACGATGAGAGAAGCCATGCTCTTTCAAAACTTGAACGGGATCGTGATCAGAAACGGGATCGACCTCGGCGTCGACTACATCGACTGGAAGAAAAAGAACCTCTGCAGAAAGAAAATCCAAAAGTTCCTCTCCGAGAACCTTCACAAGGTCTTCGGCGGGGAGAAGATCGACCCCGAAGACATCCTTCCCGTCTTCACGATATCCCGTCTGGAGCTTGAGAACAAGGGCTACCCCCAGCTCCTCGACTCCCTCCTCCTCCAGGACCACTTGATAAAACACCGTATGCTCGAGCAGAGGTTCGCAGAGAACATGAGGGTGGTATGTCTCCTCATCACATCTCACGGGCCGAAGTCGAAGGACAAGCTTCCCGACGGCTTTCCCATCAACCTGCCCTCGGAGGTCCCGGTGGGTGAGGAGATCAGGCTCAACAACATGATCCACGATCTCGGGATCAACGCCGGGAACATGGCCGCGGGCAAGAGGCACGCCTCGGCCGTCCTCTACCCTCAGTGGGTGGGGGCCGACGACGGCGGCCTCAACATGAAGGTGGACGAGATCATGGCGGGGTGCGTTGCAGGGATATTCCCCTCCCAGTACGAGCCCTTCCTTCTCACGGGCCTTGAGGCGGGACGGGAGGGTACCCCCAGCATAGTGAGCCGGGCCTGCGGCTTCAGCGACGCCCTGAAGAAGGTGGAACGGCTGGTGACCGGCCTTGGCGGGGTCGTCGTCGTCGACAACATCGAGGCCGCCCACCAGGAGATGATCCTCGATTACGCCCTGGCCTTGGACTACTTCACCTGGACGTACCTTGAAGACCAGGTGAAGTACCGGCTCCTCTGCGAGGAGTCCTTCGCCCTTGCAAAGCTGATGAACTGGACCGAGCCGGTCCTGGAATACTACAAGAACCTCATGGTCAGCTCGGAGCTGGACAAGTGCATGCCTCCCGAGATAAGAAGTTTTGACGATGGTGGCGAATGATATGAAGATAGCTTACTTCAGCCTGGAGTTTCCTCCCAGGGTCTTCGGGGGGCTCGGCGTTTACGCTGACTCCATCTCGAAAGAGATAGCAGCCCTTGGTCAAAAAATCTCCGTCTTCACCCTGGGCGACGGGGATCTGAAACGAAGGCAGACGAGGCGCGGTATATCCATTTTCAGAGAGACGCCAGAACCGATGAGAGACGGCTGGGAGCCGTTCCTCTCAGCCCGGACTTTGGCCTGGGGCGACGGCGTGAACTTCCTCTTCGACCTCATGAGCTACAACCAGCTTGCTGCAGCTTCTTTGAGGGAGAACGGTCCCTTCGACCTCTGCGTCGCCCACGACTGGCTGGGCCTACCCGGCGCCATGGCAGCGAAGAGAAGCGAAGATCTGCCCCTGATCTACCACGTCCACAGCCTCGAGGTGGGAAGGGAATCGGCCCCAAACCAGCAGATCGTCGACCTGGAGGTGAAAGGAGCCCACATCGCCGACGGGGTGATCACCGTATCTTTGGCGATGAGAGAGCAGCTGGCGAATCTAGGCATCCCCAAAGAGAAGATTCAAGTCTGCTACCACGGCGTCGATACGGGCGTATTCAGCCCCTCGTCGGTCAAGCCGAAGAAGATCGAGGAGCTTCGGGAAAAGTACGGAATCGAGGACGGAGGCGAGGTGATCCTCTTCGTCGGAAGGCTCGAACCTGTCAAGGGGGTAATCCCGCTCCTCGAGGCGATGCCCAAAGTCCTGAAAGAGCATCCGAGGGCGAAGCTCCTCGTCGTCGGCAAGGGGACCCTCGAAGAGCGGGTGAGGTCGATGGCAGAGCCTCTGGGAGAATCGGTGAAGGTCGTCACCGACTTTTTGGACCTGGAGACGAAGATCCACCACTACGCCCTCGCCGACCTCTGCGTCTTTCCGAGCCTCTACGAGCCCTTCGGGATCGTGGGGGTCGAGGCCGCTGCCATGGAGAAGCCGGCGGTCGTCGGAGCCAGCGGCGTCTCCGGCCTGCGGGAGATCGTGGACAGCCCCTCCTCGGAGCGGCCCACCGGAGTTCACGTGAACCCCAGCGATCCCGGCGACATCGCCTGGGGGATCAAACTGGTCCTCGAAGACCCCGAAAGGATGAGGGAATGGGGCAAGAACGGCAGGGCCAAGTGCCTCGATATATTCAACTGGCCACGGGCGGCCAAAGAGACCCTGGAGATCTACGAGAAGGTGATCTCATCCCGGAGATGAGGCGTCACTACTTCCTCGACGAGTACTGCATCATCGCCGCTGAGAGGGGCAAGAGGCCCTCCGACTTCAAGCACGGCGGGACCGGGGAGCGGTCCGACCCCAAGACCTGCCCCTTCTGCCCGGGAAACGAGGAGCGCACCCCGCCGGCGGTCGCGGTCTACACCGAAGACGGCATCTATGCCGACGGTGAGGAGAGGGTCAAAAACTGGTGGGCGCGGTCCTTTCTCAACCTCTACCCGGCCATGGCCCCGAACCCAAAACCGCCCACGAGAGAGTGGGTGGCTGATTCTGCTCGCGGCTTTCACGAGGTGATCGTCGAGTCCCCGGATCACGAGAGCGACCCATCTCGCTTCAGCCGCCGGGATCTCGAAAGGCTCGTTTCGGTCTACAAAGATCGGTACGTTCGTCGCATCTCAGAGACCGGGGTCGAGTACGTATCGATCTTCAAGAACTGGGGCCGGGTGGCAGGAGCTTCCCTAAGCCACACCCATTCCCAGCTCGTCGCCCTTCCCCTCGTTCCCCCGGCTTTGATCCGGGAGATGGAGGCGATATCCTCCGAGCCGCGCTGCCCCTACTGCAGCCTCGTCGAGCGGGAGGCGTCCTCGGATAGGTTGATCTTTGAGAACGAGGGCTTCGTCCTCATCGCCCCCTTCAGCTCAGAGGTCCCCTACGAGACCTGGATCCTTCCGAAAAAGCACGCCTCGGACCTGGAGGGTCTAGATTCGGGAGGTCTGGCCCAGGTTCTGGGTGAGGCGCTCAGAAGGCTAGATCGGCTCCTATCGGGTCCTCCCTACAACTACATGATCCGCCAGCTTCCCGATCGTCGCTACCACCTCAACATCAGAATTCAGCCCGCGATATCGACGATGGCGGGATTTGAGAAGAATACCGGGATCTTTATCAACACCGTGCCGCCCGAGGAGGCCGCCAAAGAGCTCCGAGAGGTCTGATGGGGATCGATCTTTTTGTAGATCCCGGGATCTCATCAGGATCTCTCGCGGTTTGTCTTGTGGTCGTAGTTCTTTGGCAATCCCTTCGAAGTGCCGCCTGATATTTTCATCAAGGCATCGATGAGGATCGGGAAAACCGAAAGGTTAATGAGACGACAGCATAAGAAATTGTAGCAAAAATTGGCGAGCGAAGCCTATTGGAGCACGAGATTGATGCTGATGCCTCGATCTGGCGGCTTTCAGCCCCGTTGATGCCGCCTGTTGACGCCGCATCTCTCCTGATTACGACAATGACGAAATGGACGAAAAGCGATTTGATCTTGATGTGGTGGATGAAATGCGAATAGGGATGCTCTCCTGGGAGAGCCTGTACTCCATAAAGGTCGGGGGCGTCGCCCCTCACGTCTCAGAACTCTCCGAAGCTCTCGCCAGGAGGGGGATCGAGGTGCACGTCTTCACCCGTCGGGGGGACTTCGGCTCCTACGACGAGATCAACGGCGTTCACTACCAGAGGGTGGACTTCGACCAGTATGGAGACATACTCGCCCAGATGGACCGGATGTGTAACGCCATCTTCCATCGGTTCGGGCACGTCCAGAAGCTCTTTGGCAACTTCGACCTGATGCACGGCCACGACTGGCACCCGGTCACGGCCCTCAACAGGATAAAGGCCACCTGGGGCATCCCCTACGTGATCACGCTCCACAGCACCGAATGGGGCAGAAACGGGAACAACTTCAGCTACGAGGGCGTGCCAAGAGAGGTCGCGCACCGCGAATGGCTGAGCGGCTATGAGTCGGCCATGGTGATCACCACCACCCAGAGGATGAAAGACGAATTGATGATGCTCTACCAGATCCCAGGAGAAAAGATCGAGATCGTGCCCAACGGCCTGGTCATCGGTAGCTTCAGGCGGTCCCTGGACCCTGGAAGGGTCAAGGAGAGGCACGGCATCCATCCACTCGCCCCGGTGGTCCTCTTCTGTGGCAGGATGAACTACCAGAAGGGACCCTGCATCCTGGTGGAGGCCGTCCCCCACGTCCTCGCCCGCCACTGGGATGCAAAGTTCGTCTTCATCGGCGACGGTGACATGAGACAGGAATGCGAGCGGCGGGCCCGAGAACTGGGCGTCGAGAGGTCCTGCGTATTTCTGGGGTACACCCCCAGCAACGTCAAAGAGGAGTGGATGAACGCCTGCGACATGATCTGCCTACCCAGCAGAAACGAGCCCTTCGGGATCGTGGTCCTGGAGGGGTGGGATGTCGGAAAGCCCGTCGTCGCCACCGACGCCATCAGCATAATCAAGAACTTCGAGGACGGCCTCCTCGCCTACATCCAGCCCGAGTCGATAGCCTGGTGCATCAACAGGCTCCTCGACAACCCCGAGGAGATGGAGCGGCTCGGCCGGGCCGGAAAAGAGCGCCTCGAAAGGGAGTTCACCTGGGACGAGATCGCAAGGGAGACCGAAGAGGTCTACAAGAAGGTTTTGAAAAAGAAATAACAGACCAGATCAAAACTTCGCTTTTTTGCCCTTTTTGCACCTTTCTACCCTTGAGCGTGCATCAGGGATATTATCAGGTCGTGAACCTGCTCCGGACGGGCGATCCCCTCGAGAAGGTGGTGGGACCTTCCCCGAGGCGTCGATACGGTCTTGCCGCCCCCGGCACCGATCATCGCCCTCGTTCCCACGGCTGCGCCCGCCATGCTGAAGTCGTCGCCGAGGCCCAGGCCCGAGGCGGTGATGGGGATTATCGTTCCGAAGTTGAAGATCTTTCCCGGGAAGGACTGCTCCACCACCAGGTCGTTTATGTTCTTGTAGAGGAGGGTTCTACGGTGGACCCCGAGATTGCCCGATTCCATTATCAGCCTCCAGTTGGTGATGTAGTATCGGTGAGACCTGCGGTGCTCCTCCGTCCCCAGGACCCCGAGGACGCCGAAGGCTGTAAGGATGTTATTTTGGTCCGCAAACCAGAGAAGGCCCCTCGCCTCCAGAAAAGCCATGTACTCCAACTGGCCCGGAAGGTAGAAGGCGAGAAGCCCCGGAATCGCCAGGGCGAAGAGCCACCTCCAGTTGATCCTGAAGAGGGCGATCAGAACCGCCGGCACGAGGATGGAGAGCCACCAGAGTACCCGGGCCGAGGTCTCGGGGCCCATGTCCAATATCTCGATTCTGGGGCCGGAGGCGAAATAGACCCCCACCAAGGCGAGGTAGACCCAGATCCCATAGAGCCGGTAAAAGGCCAGCGGGTGCGGCCGAAGGGCCCGTATCAGCTCTTCGCCTTTCTGGAGCTTGGGTGACACGCACCTGATTTTGAGGCTGATCGGATAAATAACCATTCTGTCGTGAAGGTCGAGGTTCCGGAGAGGTGGTAGAAAGAGTCGGCCAGGTCGCAAGGAGCCTTGCACGACTACGTCCCTTCCCAGATCGCATGATCATGATGTGGATGCGGTGATGATCGGGGCGTCGAAGGCGGAAATGGATTGACCGAAAGGTTCAAAAACAGGAAGCACGTGGGTGGAAATCGCATCTTTTCGTGCCTCGGTGGCTTAGCTGGCATAGCGCGTCCTTGGTAAGGACGAGGCCGTGGGTTCAAATCCCACCCGAGGCTTGATCTTTCTCTCCGAGGGCGAGGGGTTTATGTTATTTTAATTATATAGATAGAATACTTACGGCTTTGTCATTTTGATGTGGATGTGATGACGGTCTGCAGCCTTGAAAGCCCGAAGTCCCGCCACAAAAAATCCTATATAAAAAAAATAAAATTACGGCGTTGGCGTGCCGAGGCACGTCAACTCATCCCGCCCGGCTTGAATCAGATTCTTGGACCGATCAGCGTAATCCGGGAATTGGCACTTGCTACACTCTGTCCGTCGCAATAGGCAACAGCAGTGGCATCGTTCGGCAAGTAGTAGCGGTTTTTATACACTATGAAGTCGCCAAAATCCCCCACATTGTAGTCCGCTTCAAGCGTTTCGGATTCGCCTGGTCCTAGGGGGCCGTTAGACGTGGGGGCAATTCCGCCGATCTCGATAGGGTCAAGGGTGTAGTCGCCTACATTTGTGACTACGTACGTGAAGGTTACAACTTGGTTCTCTATGACGGTGTTATCATCCACAGACGCACCTATTTGGATTGAATAACTCCCTGCCGATGCCGCGGGCAGAAGGAGAAGGAGCGATGCCAACAGGGCGATCACGCCAGCTACCTTCAGCCCGGATATAGTTGCTCTGGGCTCAGTCTTCATATTATACCATCCTCTTTTGGTGAACTAGGTCGAAGAGATTCCGATCCAATCTCGTCGCCATTTTACATTTCTACAGATGTTATCAAGATATTAATAGACACTTGTGGTGTATGCTAACGTATAGATTTTGAAAGATTATTTTTACAGCCTCCAAACCTTCAAAAAGATCATCTTTTGAATTGTTAATCCCTTCAATGGAGGACATCCGCGGATTTTCAAACCACAATATGATATAAATTGACAATTTTTCTTTGAGGTCGTCGGCTAACCAGATCCCGATCAGTGGATGGCGATCGGCTTCGGAAGCTCCATTGAGCCGGTCTCTTTGGGGATCGAGCCATACAGATCTTTGAACCATCTTCGAAGAGTCGGATCTTTGGGGTCCGAGCTTCACCTCCGCCGGGTTGCGATCGCTGTCTACATTGGCAGGTCGAACCTGACTTGATGGATCGGGCAATTCGACGGAGCTTGAAAATCGCGATTATAAATAGACCTTATTACGCGGCGATATTCGGCGTGTCGACGATGATAACCAATCTATTTTCCCTTTGCGGCCTTCGGAGGAATGGCGCATACGGGCCTCATCCTCGAGTACGTCCGAATATCCCCTTTTTACAAATGACGATCTTTGATAGGCCTGAAACGACTTCATCATCCCCTGTTCAGCGCCACAATGAAACAAAATCTTTAAATATAGGATAACTACCTAGTACTAACCACAGGTTAGTATCCGCAGATGTGCAAACCTGCTGAGGTGCGAAAAACCATCTGTGCAAAAGGGATGGCATTGAGATGATCGTCAAAAGTTCGTCACACCAATCCCAAAACCGCACCATATGGCAGTCAGGTCAAACTATGCGGATAGGTTGAAATAAAAAGATATTGATATTGTATGAGGATTGATATGGCAGAGGAGTACACGCTCAAAGTGGGTGAAGCCCGTCCTTCCGATGTGGGAAGAGGGATTGCGAGGGTCGACCAGGCCGTCCTTTACAACGCCGGGTGGCAGGCGGGAGACGTCCTTTCCATCACAGGCAAAAAGAAGACAGCAGCCCTTCTTCTGCCCGGATATCCCGAAGATACCGGGACCGGGATCGTCCGCCTCGACGGAAACATCAGGCGAAACGCCGGCGTGAGCATAGACGATCGGGTGCCGGTGAAGATGATCAGGTCGGCTCCCGCGGGCAAAGTCGTCTTCGCGCCGACGGTCCCCCTCAGGATCACCGGAGGCGAGGAGTACCTTCGCCGATACCTGGACGGAAGGGTCCTCACCAGGGGAGACATAATAGAGATCAGCGTGATGGGCAGGAAGATAGAGCTTGTGGCAACCAAGATCTCGCCCGCCGCAGACGCCGTGATAATCGGTGACAGGTCCGGGATCGAGATCAGCGAAAAGCCCGCAAAAGAGGAGAGGGCGATACCCAGGATCACTTACGAGGACATCGGAGGCCTGGGACCCGAGATCAAGAAGATCAGGGAGATGATCGAGCTTCCCATGAAGCATCCCGAGCTCTTCGAGCGGCTGGGCGTCGAGGCTCCAAAGGGCGTTCTTCTCCACGGCCCCCCCGGTACGGGAAAGACCCTTCTCGCAAAAGCTCTCGCCTCGGAGACTAACTCGCACTTTCAGACTCTTAGTGGCCCTGAGATCATGTCCAAGTACTACGGCGAGTCCGAGCAGAAGCTCCGCGAGATCTTCAAGGAGGCCGAAGAGGAGGCGCCTTCTATAATATTCATCGACGAGATCGATTCGATCGCCCCCAAGAGAGAGGAGGTCACTGGCGAAGTCGAGCGCAGGATCGTCGCTCAGCTTTTGGCGGTGATGGACGGCCTTGAGTCCAGAGGCAAGGTGGTGGTAATTGGCGCGACCAACAGGCCCGACGCCCTCGACCAGGCACTCAGAAGGCCCGGAAGGTTCGACCGCGAGATCGAGATAGGTGTCCCCAACAGAGAGGCGAGGCTCGAGGTCCTCCAGATCCACGCCCGGGGGATGCCTCTCGCAGAAGACGTGAACATCGAGAAGCTCGCCGACATCACCCACGGATTCGTCGGGGCCGACATCGCAGCTCTCGCGAGAGAGGCCGGGATGAGGGCTCTAAGAAGGATCGTTCCGGAGTTGGACCTGGATGTGGAGAGCATACCCGTCGAGATCTTGAACAAGATCGAGGTCGTCAACGAGGACTTCGTGGACGCCCTCCGGGAGCTTGAGCCGAGCGCCATGCGCGAGGTGCTGGTGGAGTCGCCAAACGTCCACTGGGACGACATCGGCGGCTTAAACGACGTCAAACAGGAGCTGATGGAGTCGGTGGAGTGGCCTCTCACCTACGCCAAGCTCTTCAGTCACATGGCGGCAATCCCGCCCAAGGGGATAATGCTCTACGGCCCCCCTGGCACTGGAAAGACTCTGATGGCAAAGGCCGTGGCCACCGAGAGCCAGGCGAACTTCATCTCGATCAAGGGCCCAGAGTTCCTCTCGAAGTGGGTCGGCGAGTCGGAGCGGGCGGTGAGGGACATCTTCAGGAAGGCGAGGCAGGCAGCGCCCACAGTCCTCTTCTTCGACGAGATGGACTCGATCGCGCCCGCGAGGGGAAGCGGCTCTGGCGACTCTCACGTCACCGAGAGGATGATAAGCCAGATCCTCTCGGAGATGGACGGCCTTGAGTCGCTCCACAACGTCGTTGTGATCGCCGCCACCAACCGGCCCGACATCATCGATCCAGCGCTCCTGCGGCCCGGCAGGTTCGACAGGATGGTCGAGATCGGGATGCCCGACCAGGAGGCAAGGCTCGACATCCTGAAGATCCACACGGAGAAGAGGCCCATTGCAGAAGACGTCGATCTCGCGTCGATCTCGAAGCGGACCGACGGCTACTCGGGCGCCGACCTTGCTGCCGTCTGTAACGAGGCCGTGATGCTGGCGATAAGGGAGTACGTCCTCGGCGGAAAGCCCCAGGAGGACGAGGAGATCGAGAAGTACAAGATCGAGGGCAAGCACTTCGAGGAGGCGCTCAAGAAGGTGTTGCCGAGCAAGAAGGAGAGGGACGCCTACAGCAAGTTCGCGGAGGTTGCCTGAAGCGGAACGCGAGGGCCGGTCCGAGGACCGGCCTATGTCTCACCTCTCTTTTTCTTCGGGTTTCTAAAATGTATTTTTATCGAATATCCTACAGCTCTGCTGCGGGGTGCGCCGCCGCTAGTTTGGCTGAGCATGTTCAATATTAACGAAGAACGAGTGATAGGTAAAAGATATTTATATAGGGAGTTGCAACTTAATTGAGTGGATACAGGGCTCATGAAATTACAGCAGATTCGGCAGACTGCCCCCTGAAGCCCGGGGTTTCCACCGTTGAGGTGAAGAGATGAAATGGATAATGGTATTAGTATTGATATCAGCATTGCTGGTCAGTAACGTAGTTGGAGAAATTGACACCCAGCAAATTATAACAGAAGTCGAAACGGAACTTCCGGAGCTGCCATATAACGTGTATGTAGGATGTTATCCGCATATGATCTGGATCGGTGACGGTTCCGTCGACGGGTACATGATTGAGTTGATAATTATAAACACCGGCCTGGCCAACGATTCCCCACAAGCAAATGCGATTGCCGATATGTTGGTAGAGGTAGGAGTCCGAGTTGCCAGTAGATATCCTGATGACAAATTTTGGATCACATCGATGATCCATGATGAAGATCCAACAACACCTAGCATTGTGTCGGAAGCATTCGTAGGTATCTGATAATTCCTGACATGACGATAAGCTTTGATAAAGCACCAACTTCGAGGCGCTCAAGAAGGTGTTGCCCAGCAAGAAGCAGATGGTAATACCCAAGCCCGATGGGACGGCGCGAAGCGTCCGCACCATCGCTTCGCATAACCGGCTGGCAAAGAAGCGGAGCGGATTTGCCAGTCCGAGTTGATGCGATTGTCGGGCAGGTTAACTTTTTCCCGAATCGTCACGCTCTTTGAAAACCTCTTTCGCTGCAGACAGCCCATTAAGCGCTGCAGGAAATCCGGCATAAACCGCCATTTGCATGATCAATTCGACAACTTCTTGCCGGGTGCAGCCAACGTTTAGCGCTCCATGAATGTGAACCTTCAGTTGCGGTTCTGCATTACCCAGAGCTGTTAGAGCTGCAACAACACCAATTTCGCGAGACTTGAGATCAAGGTCAGGACGAGAGTAGATATCTCCAAATGGGAACTCGATCAAGTAACGAGCAAAATCAGGTGCAATATCACCCAAGCTCTCGATGACACGCTCCCCAGCTTCTCCATCAACTTCTTTAAGTTTTTCCCAGCCACGCTGGTAACGGTCTTGATTTTTCATTTCTTCCCCCCAAATAATGCCTGGCGATAACCATCACCTGCGGGAATGAAGCTTCCCGTCAGTGTGTATGGCCTTGTTCTGTGTTAAGGTCTTTCCTCAGTTGCGTTCTTATGTAACTTGAGGAAAAGATTTAACTGACCAGGTTACATAAGATGCTGCCTTGATCCCCAAATACCTCTTGGACGAGCTGTCCGACGAAGATCTCCCCCACCTCATCGAGATCAGGGATTACCTCGATCGGCTGATAAGAGATCGCGAAGCATCTCCCGAAGGGGGCGCCCACAAAGCCGAAACTGGAGAGAGGAGGGCGGGTTCCGTCACTTACAGGCAGGAGTGGGTCTATTGCGGCAAGGACTGCAAGACTTGTCCCCACGGCCCCTACTGGTACTGCTACTGGAAAGAGGACGGCAAAACCAGGACAAAGTACATCGGCAAGGTCCTGAAGGAGGTGGAGCTTTGAGTTTGAGGCGCGTTTTCGTCCTGGCGCTGATCCTTTCGATCTGTATTTTGTGCGGGTGCATATCCACCGACGAGCCAGCGGCTCAGCCGGAAGACCAGAGCAAGGTCAACGTCGTCGCCACCACCGTGCCCCTGGGCCACTTTACGAAGATGGTGGGCGGGGATCTGGTGACGGTCGCGGTTCTGGTTCCACCGGGCGCGAACCTTCACACCTTCGAGCCCTCGCCCCTCAAGCTTGTGGAGGTGGAGGATGCCGACCTCTACGTCAAGAACGGGGCGGGCCTCGAGATATGGATGGAGAGGATAATCCAGGCCAACGAGGATATGCTGGTCGTCGACTCGTCCACCGGGGTGGACCTGATAGAAACTACCGATTCCGACGATCACGGCCACGGCGCTCATCTGGGCGATCACGGTGTTCATGAGAAGATACTGACGGCAGACCCCCACATCTGGCTCTCGCCGAAGAACACCATGATCATCGTCGAGAACATATGCGAGGGACTGATGGAGGTCGATCCCGACAACGCCGATATATATCAAAAGAACAGGGACGCCTACCTCAGTAAGCTCGCAGAGCTCGATCGTGAGCTGAACTCGACCTTCTCGGAGACGGACGGGAAAGAGTTCATCGTCCTTCACCCCTCCTGGAGCTACTTCGCTCGGGACTACGATCTAGTCCAGGTGCCGATCCTCGAAAGCGAAAAGGAGCCGGGCCCCAGGTACCTTGCAGAGATCGTCGAGGTCGCCCGTGAGAAGAATATCACCACGATCTTCGTCGACCCCAACTTCAACCCGAAATCCGCGGAGATAATTGCAAGGGAGATCGATGGCAGGGTTGTGCCCCTCGACCCTCTAGCTGAGAACTACATCGAGAACATGAGGCATGCGGGCCGAGAAATCGCCTCCAGCCTGGACGGTTGATCTGAAAAGGTGGGGGCGAGAAGAAAAATGACCGGTGCGAACGTGGTATCCATTGAGAACCTCTGGGTCAGATTGGACGGCCGAACAGCCCTGGAGGACGTGAACTTAGAGGTCAAAGAGAGGGATTTCCTCGGGCTGATAGGCCCCAACGGTGGGGGAAAAACGACCCTCCTCAAGGCGATCCTGGGCCTGATCAAGCCTCATCACGGAAGGGTCCTAGTCTTCGGAATGAAACCCGAGGCCGCGAGAAAGCGGGTCGGGTACCTGCCCCAAAAGAGCCTCTTCGACCAGAAGTTTCCGATCAGCGCCCTTGAGGTGGTGATGATGGGCCGCTACGGCAAAATGGGCCTCTTCGGCCGCTATTCTCCCGGGGATCGAGATTCTGCCCTAGCAGCCCTTTCGGCGGTGAGGATGCTGGAGCATGCTGATAGAGAGATTGGATCTCTATCCGGAGGCCAGCAGCAGCGGATATTCGTTGCAAGAGCCCTCGTCTCAGAGCCCGACCTTCTCCTTTTGGATGAGCCCGCCACCGGGATCGATAGCTCTCGGCAGCGGGAGTTCTACGAGCTCCTCCGTGATCTGAACGAGAAGATGACGATAATCATGGTCTCCCACGACATCAGCGCCGTCTCGACCTACGTCAAGAAGATCGCCTGCGTCAATAGAAAGCTCTACTACCACAGCTCAAAGGAGCTGACCGCCGAGGACATCGAAAAGGCCTACGAGTGCCCCGTGGAGATGATCGCCCACGGCGTCCCCCACAGGGTTCTGAGGGAGCACGACTGACGATGATCGAGATATTCCAGTACGAGTTCATGCAGAGCGCTCTTGCGGCCGGCATCATAGCCTCGGTCCTCTGCGGCGTCATCGGGATTTACGTCATCCTCAACAGGATCGTCTTCATCGGCGGGGGGATCGCCCACACCGCCTTCGGCGGGATCGGCCTCGGCTACCTCCTCGGGATGGACCCCCTAATATTTGCGGTCCTCTTCTCGGTGGCGGCGGCTCTCGGGATAGGGGCGATCAGCGACCGGTCGAAGGTCTCGGAGGATACCGCCATCGGCGTCTTCTGGGCTGCGGGAATGTCCCTTGGGATCGTCTTTGTGAGCTTGAGCCGCGGCTATGCCCCCGACCTTTTTGACTACTTATTCGGGAACATCCTGGCCGTATCCTGGGGCGACGTGAAGCTGATATCAGTCCTGACCCTCGGGATGCTCGTCCTGGTGGCCCTTCTTTACAAGGACCTGATGATCCTCTCCTTCGATCCAAGCTACGGCGAGGCGGTGGGCCTTCCGGTCAGAAAGCTTCGCCTCCTCCTGCTCTGCATGGTGGCCCTCAGCGTCGTGGTCCTGATAAAGATCGTGGGCATAATCCTGGTGATCGCCCTTCTCACCATCCCCGGTGCCATCGGAAGGCAGCACGCGCGAAGCCTCAAGAGGATCATGGCCATCTCGATCCTTCTGGGCGCATCCTTCGTCCTTGTCGGCCTGATAATATCTTACCAGCTGAACATCCCCTCGGGCGCGACGATAATTCTGGCCGCGGCCGGGACCTTCTTTGCCAGCACTCTTCTAGCCCGGTGAGATGAAAAGTTCAACATATTTGCTTTGGGGACGACTTGTACAACAAACTTATACGCGAAGGGATACAAAGTGGCGGATCGACATGCGTCCAGATCAGATCAGCTCTCTCCTCTCCCTCCTCGTCATCTTCCTTTTGGTTCCGTCCGCCGCCAACCTGGCAGAGGCAGCTTCTGCCTCTGGAGGAGTCCAGTTCGCCGGTGACCACTACAAGGTCGAGGGAGGGCCCAGGATCGACGTCTCCGTCGTAAATCCCGTCTTCGCCCCCGGAACCGACGGGACCCTCAGGCTGGTTTTGGCCAACGACGGCGTTGTTGAACGGCTCGTTCCCGGAGTCGTCCCCCCAGGCTCGGAGGAAGAGGCAGCACAGGAGATGCTAGCGGAGTTCGGCTGCCTGGACGCATCAAACCTTAAGGCGGATCTCCGTTCTGATCGGTCTATCGAGGTTCTCTCCGGGCCAGTCCATCTCGACGTTCTCGGGCCTGGGGAGACCGCTTCCATCGAGTTCGATCTCAGGATCGAAGATGGCGCCGAGGGTCCGATCCCCCTCAGCCTCGACCTCGAATACGAGCAACAGGTCGACGTCAGCTTCAGCGGCGGGACCGCCTCGCCCCTCTATCTTCCTTCGAACCTCCAACTGGACCTCATCCTATCGGTGGAGGGCGACCCTCCCGCCCTCGAGCTGATGGGGACGAGATCCGATCTCACCCCCGGCGAGAAGGGTTCGATCAGTCTCATCGTCGGCAACGCCGGGGAGAGCGCCGCCGCCAACTGCACCGCGCGCCTGGTGGCGGCATCCCCCTTCACGCCCCTGGCTGATCGATCTCGTCTGGGCGACATACCTGCTGGAGGGGTTGCAGTCGCCCGCTTTGACGTTTTGGTGGAGGGGTCGGCCCGGGCTCAGGAGTACAGGATCGGCTGCGAGATAAGCCACGAAGGAGGTGTGGCATCTCTTTCCGTACCCCTGGCGGTTGTTCCGCCCGAAGGGAAGCGCCTTTTGAGGATTCCCTTATTCGTGATCCTTTTGGGCGCCGCAGCTCTTGCGATATTCTGGCTTGTGCGTGAGAGGAGGAATGGGTCGCTTCGCAGGCGCGGCCCCCTCCGGCCCCGGAGATAGACAGGGACGTCCCTTTACGCTGTTGCATGTCACCCCATTTCACCGCCATTGATATCTTCAACCTCCGTCTTTACCAAAATCCATGCCAGCGTTGCGAGCCGCGAAGATCTGCAAGAGCTTTCGAGGCCTTTTCGAAAAGAAGGTGGTTCTTCACGAGGTATCTCTATCCATCGAGGAGGGCGAGATCTTCGGCATCCTCGGTCCCAACGGCGCTGGAAAGACCACTCTAATGTCCATCTTCTCCACCCTGATCCGGCCAGACTGCGGCACCCTGGAGGTTCTGGGCCTCGATGCCCTTCGAAAGACTCACGCCATCAGGGAGAGGATAAACATCAGCAGCGGAAACCCCAACTTTCCCTGGAGCCTCACCGTCAGGGAGAACCTGAACCATTCGGCGATGCTCTACGGCCTCTACGGTCGGGATCTGAAGAGATCTGTGGACGAGGCGATTGCGGCCTTCGAGCTCGAACCTCACGCCGACTCGAAGTTTGAGACCCTATCCACGGGCACCAAGCAGAGGGTCTCCCTCGCAAAGTCGATCCTGAACCGGCCCGAGATCCTCTTTCTTGACGAGCCGACCTCGGGCCTCGACCCGGAGATGGCGATGAAGACTAGAGCCCTCATCAAAAAGATCTACGAGGAGCAGGAGATCACCGTCGTCCTCACAACCCATTACATGCCCGAGGCCGAGGAGCTCTGCGATAGAATAGCCTTTCTTCGAGAGGGCAGCTTGATCGCCCTTGGAACCCCCGGAGAGCTGAAGAGGGCTCTGAAGATCGGGCACAGGATCTTCGTCGAGTACGAAGGGGATCTCGACCCGATGAAGCTAATCATAATCCCAGGGGTCATGGACGTCAGGCAGTCTCCCGGTAGGGTGGAGATGGTCTTCGACCATTCCGAGAGGGCCGTCAGCAGGATAATAAAGGCTTTCGAGGGGGCAGATATTTTGGACATAGGCATAGATCAGCCCGATCTGGAGGACGTCTTCCTTGAGCTGGCGAGGTGAGCTGAACAAGTTCTTGTCCGCGACTTACAAGAACTGGATTATATCCAAGCGGAACGTCTTCACCGTCTTCGAGCTGATATTCTGGCCCTTCATCGGCCTTTTGTCGATCGGTCTGCTCACCCGCTTTCTCGAGGTGACGGACGAGATGGTCGCCTTCGTCCTCGTCGGAGCGATCGCCCTCAGCATCCTCCAGATCAGCCAGATCGACGTCGCCTACATCCTCCTCTTCGACCTCTGGAGCAAGAGCATCAAGCAGACCTTCGTGGCCCCGATCCAGGGCTACCACCTGGTTTTGGGGGCGATGCTCTTCGGGGTGATCAGGGGCTCGGCGGTATTTCTCATCCTGGCCGTGGCGAGCTCCCGCTTCTTCGGCTTCGACTTTCTCGCAGGAGGCCTGGTCATAGTCATCGTCTTCCTCGCCGGGATTTTCATCACCGCCGCGTCGATCGGGATGGTGGTCTGCATATCGATCCTCCTCTTCGGCCAGAGGGCGGACGTGGCGGCCTGGAGCCTCAGCGGGATAATGATGCTGGTGAGCGGGGTCTACTACCCCGTGGAGATTCTGCCCGGACCCCTCCAGCTCCTCTCGAAGTCGATACCTCTGACCTACTTCCTCGAGTACTACCGGTCAGCCTACGGCTACGGGTCTCACCAGGTCCTCCTCGGAATGGGCCTTGCCCTCCTGTACTTTGCGGCGAGCCTTCTGATCCTGAACCTGGCCATCGAGAGGGCGAGGACTACCGGCATGATGTTGAGGCTATCGGAGTGAGAACCGATCCCTGGAATAACGTTTTAAAGTCGACCATTCTTATTCAGTGGGGCGTTGAACTTGACCATCGAGGGCTTGATCGGCAAAATCAGATTGGGAGACCTCCACCCCGTCCGAGTGATGGGAGTGATCAACCTCAGCCGCGAGTCGTTCTACAAGGAGTCTTTCGCAGGGCAGGACGCAGTTCTTGAGCGTGCCCTGTCCTTCGCAAAGGAGGGGGCAGTGGTCCTCGACCTGGGCGCCGTCTCCACGGCACCGGGATCGCCGGAAATCCCCGAGGACGAAGAGCGAAGAAGGCTTTTTCCGGCCCTCGAAGTCGTCTTGGACGGGCTGGGAGATGATGTGGCGATCTCCGTAGATACCCAGAGGGCAACGATCGCCGATGATGCCCTATCCATGGGTGCCCCTTGCATAAACGACGTCTCCGGCCTTCTGGACCCTGATATGGCCCGAACCGTGGCCGACCATGACGGATCCCTGATAATAATGGCCTCAAAAGAGAGGCCCGGCGACCTCCTCGAAATGGGGGATATCGTGGCATCTTTAGGCGATAGGTTGAAGGATGCCGCAGAGGCCGGCGTCTCTCCTGAGAAGGTGACCGTCGATCCGGGGATCGGCCACTGGACGCCGCCCAAGGGGCCGGGGCACGACCTCGCCATCCTGGACGGCCTCTCTCGTCTGAGGGTGCTGAATAGGCCGGTGATGGCGGCCGTCTCCAGGAAGTCCTTCATAGGCGCGGTTTTGAAGAGGCCCAATCCCGGTAAGAGGCTCCAGGGGTCTCTCGCCGCCACCGCCATCGCCGTCTACAACGGGGCCCACCTCGTCAGGACCCACGACGTTGCCGCCTCGATGGAGACGATCAGGATGGCCGAGGCGATCCGGGGCGGGCCACCGCTATCCAGGACCGAAGGCGGAATCGAGGTGGAGGTCTTTGCATACTCGGGCCATCCTCGGGATCTGTCTTGGGCCTTCGCCGGGATCGGGGTTGGGGGGGACGGCTCCAGGGCCCTCGGCGGAAAGGGCTCTTTCCGGACCCTGTACCTTCGGGGCGTGACCTCGATGGAGGCGATAGTGATCAAGCAGGAGATGCTGGCCCGGGGGGGCGACGCCGCGATCCCCATGGGCGCTCTTCGATGCGATCCTGGTGAGATGGAGGTTATGGTCCTGGGGACTGCTGCCCAGGTCCGGGGCCTCGTAAAAAACCTGTTGGGCCAGCCCTTCAATCTGCCCGCTGTGGGCCAGGCCATCGAGGAGGCGCTGGAGCGGATGGAGGATCCAAAGCGGTATTGGTGAGGCCTTTGGAAGTTCTGGGAATAAAGACGGAGCTGGTCAGAGCGGGGGACGACCTGGTGGAGTTCCTCTGGCGAGGGATGGAAAGAGCAAGCCTCAACCTCGAGGACGGCGACGTCCTGGTGATCGCGGAGAGCGTGGTGGCGACCGCCGAAGGCGGGGTTGTTAAGCTATCGGACGTGACCCCAGGGTCCCGAGCCCTGGAGCTGGCGGACAAGTACAGAAAAGACCCGAGGGAGATGGAGCTGATCATCGTTTGCTCTGACCGGATCATGGGCGGGATCCCCGGGGTCGTCCTGACCATCAAGGACGGCTTTCTCTACCCCAACGCCGGGATCGATCACTCCAACGCGCCGCCAGGCCACGTCGTCCTGTTCCCGGAAAAGCCCCAGAGGTCTGCAGCCCAAATAAGAAGGAGGATGGGAGAGGCCAAAGGGAAAAAAATCGGCGTGGTCATCGGCGACAGCCGGACCCATCCCCTCCGCCTCGGGTGCGTCGGCGTGGCCCTCGCCTGCGACGGCATAGTTCCGGTGGAGGATGCGAGGGGCCAAAAGGACCTTTACGGAAGGCCCCTGGAGGTCACCAGGAAGGCTGTGGCCGACAACCTCGTCTCAGCGGCCCAGATCGTCATGGGCGAGGGGGACGAGGGCATCCCCGCCGTGATCATCAGGGGGGCCCCGGTGAAGTTCGTCGATGACGGCGAGGATATGGCGATACCGAGCATAGCTCCCGAGGAGTGCATGTACATCGGTTCTCTCCGGTGCGGCCCCCACCCCTACGAGGGCGGGTACGATCGACTGATCGCAGAGGCGATAAAGGCCAGAGAGCGGTCTTATGCCCCATACTCGGGGTTCCGTGTCGGTGCAGCCCTCCTCACCAAGGGCGGGAAGGTCTACTCCGCCGCCAACGTTGAGAACGCCTCTAGCGGGGCGGCCATCTGCGCCGAGAGGGCGGCCATCGCCAAAGCCGTCTCCGAGGGGGAGAGGGACTTCGAGGCCCTGGCCGTCGTCGCAGAGACCGAGGAGCCGGTCGCTCCTTGCGGCATATGCAGGCAGAACCTGATCGAGTTCGGTGAGGAGGTCAAGGTTATAATGGCAAACACAAAGGGGGATGCCGAGATCGCCACCGTCGATGAGCTATTGCCGAGGGGGTTTACGGGGAGGTATCTGAAATGAGGTCCTGCGGGAGTTGTCAAATTACAGCGGATTAGGCAAACTGATGAGTTTTTCAACAGAGCATCATAAGAGAGAAGTACTTATTAAGTGGCCAGGACATAGCTGCGGCCAATTACCTTTGCTGAAATAATACGCCTGGAATGAGTGATACATCAAGAGGATTATATTATGAAGATATTATCAGTGGTCGGGGCAAGGCCGAACTTTGTAAAGCTTGCGCCCCTTTCCAGAGCAGTAAGAAATAAGTTTGAAGAAGTAATCGTACATACCGGACAGCATTACAACTACGAAATGGACAAGATCTTCTTTGATGAGCTTGGAATTCCAGAACCAGATTACCACCTAGGCGTCGGTTCCGGAACTCATGGGCATCAGACTGGAGAGATGATAAAGAGAATAGAAGACGTCTTAATAGAAGAAGAACCGGAGTTGGTCCTGGACTTTGGGGATACTAATACAACCCTTGCCGGAGCTATCGCAGCAGTTAAGCTGCACATCAAGATCGCGCACGTGGAGGCTGGCCTTCGATCCTATGACAAGAAGATGCCCGAAGAGATCAATAGAGTTCTGGTGGACCATTGCTCGGACCTGCTCTTCTGTCCGACCAAAACTGCGGTCGATAACCTGAGAAACGAGGGAATAGTTGGCGGAGTCTATCTGACAGGGGACGTGATGGTAGATAGCCTGAACTATTGTATCACGATTGCAGAAAAAAAGTCGAAGATTTTGGGTGAGCTGGGTTTGAAGCCCAAAGAGTACTTTCTGGCCACGGTTCACAGAGCTGAGAACACCGACGATCCCGAAAAGTTAAGGCGCATAGTCGATGCATTTTGCGAGGCAGGAAACGTGGTGTTCCCCTGCCATCCGAGAACGGAGAAGCTCCTACGTCAGTTTGGGTTATGGGATCGGCTACAGGAGAATGTTAAAATTATAAAACCTATTGGATACTTTGGTATGCTTCTACTGGAAAAAAATTCAAAAAAGATTCTGACAGACTCTGGTGGCGTTCAGAAGGAGGCCTACATATTAGGAGTCCCGGGAATTACTTTGAGAGATAACACTGAGTGGGTCGAGACTGTGGAAGACGGATGGAACGTACTGGTCGGCGCCGAAAAAGAGAAGATCGTAAAGGCGATAAGGGAATTTGAACCAGAGACGGAGCAAAGGGACGTCTTCGGGAAGGGTGACGCAAGCGAGAAGATGGTGAGAATTATAGAGAATAATTAATCATAAAAAGGTATTTATTATGAATATACTGGTGATACCCACTACAGACTGGATCCGGCATCCTATCCCGAACAGGCTCAACTTCATATTCGACATATTGGCAGAAGAGCACGAAGTATACGTGCTGCATTTCAATCTCAAGAGGTTCAGAGATGAAGAGGCGAGAGATACGAAGTGCAAGCTGGTCGATGCAGGACTGCTCGAAGTCGAGGACCCCTCTCTATATTATATCCTAAATTCGCCCAAGCACCTCCTGAAGATAAGAGAGACCGTCAAAAGAGAAGAGATAGACCTGGTGGTTTCCGCGAATATTCTGCCCTCTTTCATGTCCAACCTGACGAACGTTCCTATAGTGTTTGATTATCTGGATCATCTGGAAGAGTCTGCAGCCATATATTATCCTGATTCGGCCTTTGGAAAGCTGGTCAAATCCAGCGTGGGGATGATCACCAGGTACAACCTCAGGCACGCCGATTCGGTGATAACGGTTACCGAAGAGCTCAAGGATTTCCTGAAGGGAATCGGAGTCGAAGAGGTCGCGGTGATCCCGAATGGTGTTGATACCAGCCTGCTGAGATCTATCCCTGCAGAGGAGGCGAAAAGGGCTCTGGGGCTGGAGGGCAATGTTCTGGGATACGTGGGTTCATTGGAGCATTGGGTGGATCTTGAAACCGTCGTCGAGGCGTTGCCAGAATTAGACGTCAAATTGCTCGTGGTCGGTCCGGGATTGTTCACAGATTACGGGGAGATGATCAGAAATATGGCCGAGAAACTGGGTGTCGCCGACAAAATCGTCTTTACCGGAGCTGTCAAATACTCGGAGCTTGGAAGGTACATCTCCGCGATGGACATCGGATTGAATCCGCTCAAGAAAAT
>Ga0268285_1000488_pt1 | contig 23150 bp, 29 predicted proteins | sample saktaG_2_FD_190144 | JGI IMG/M metagenome (GOLD analysis project Ga0268285, IMG submission 190144) | Saline water microbial communities from Sakinaw Lake, British Columbia, Canada - sak_2013_06_06_120m | ecosystem: Environmental > Aquatic > Non-marine Saline and Alkaline > Saline ... | reverse complement strand
ATCCTCGTTAGAACATGCAACATCATTGAATCCAGGTTTTGGACCTCTTCGACCCATCTTGCTACACCCACAATGAGATAGGACGTAATAGTATAATAACATCAACTCACTGCTGGTGCACTACCGCATAATGCTCACCAGAGGACATCATAATGACCAAAACGCCAAAAACAGTCGTCGGGATAGACGACATCGCAGTTCACGTGCCGAAGCTCTTCATATCGACCCTGGACGAGTTCGCCAGAGCGAGGGGGATTGAGCCAGCGAAGCTCGCCCGGGGGATCGGCGTCGAGAAGATGGCGGTCCCCGACGCCCACGAGGACGCTGCGACCATGGCCGCATCTTCGGTCCTCGAGCTGATGCGGAAAAACGATCTGTCGCCCGAGGAGGTCGGCAGGATCTACATCGGAACCGAGTCCGGCGTCGACGAGGCGAAGGCGATCGGAACCTACGTCATCGGGATGCTGGAACGGGTTTACGACCCGGGATCGTTCCAGGAGTGCTCCACCGTCGAGTTCAAGTCGGCCTGCATAGCAGCGACCCACGCCCTCGAGAACGTCGTGTACTGGCTGAAGGCTGAGGAGGACGAAAACGATTTCAGCGGCGCCGACCGCGGATCCGGCATAAGCCGTGGCCGTGTGGGGATAGTCGTGGCGACGGACGTCGCCAGGTACGAGCTGAACTCACCGGGCGAGTACACCCAGGGCGCAGGTTCGGTCGCCCTCCTGGTCAAGAGAAATCCGAGGCTTTTGGCCCTCGATCCCGTCATGGGGATCTTCACCAGGGACGAAAACGACTTTTTCAGGCCGATCGGGATGAAGTGCGCCGTTGTGAACGGAAAGTATAGCAACCTCTGCTACCTTGCGGCGATGGACGGGGCATTCTACTCCTACAAGAAGAGGGCTCTTGGCCGCGGGATGATCCGCCTTGAGGGCGGCGACTGCACAACAGACCATCTCTCCAGCATCATATTCCACATCCCCTACCCTCGGATGGCGGAGTACGCGGCAGCCTCGATATTCAGGCGGGAGTGGCGAGACTTGCCCAGATGGCAAGAGGTCGAGGAGGAGATCGGTCCAGAGCCGAGGAGCGAGGACTCTGAAGGCCAGAAAGAGTATCTTTCGGCCGAGGGCGATTACAAGAGACGGTTTTCAAAGTCTGACAAGTTCCTGGAGGCCTACAGTAAGAAGGTCAAACCCTCAACCCTCATATCGTCCGTGGTCGGAAACATCTACACGGGATCGATATACCTGGGCCTTGCGAGCCTTTTGGAGCAGAACCTCCTGGCTCCAGGCGAGAGGGTGGGCCTCGGATCCTATGGGAGCGGCTGCTCTGCCGCCTTCTTCTCGGGGACGGTCCAGACCGGGATCGGGTCGATGAAAACGGGAGGTCTCCTCAAAAAGCTCAATGAGAGGGTCGAGATCGGCCTCGAGGACTACCAGCTCCTCCACGGGGGCAAGCAGCGTGAAAGCGTGATCCTTCCATCAGGAGAGTTCGCCCTCCTCGATATCGACCGGGATGGGTACAGGCGCTACGATTTCGTGGGCTGAGGGTGTGGACAGGAAGCGGCCAATTTCAAATATTTAATATAGGTTGGCACCCATAAGGATCCTGAGGAAGCAACGTGGCCGGATCATCTGCCTCTTCAGATCGACACATGTTTGGCCTTGCCGTACTGATCGTGATAGCAGGGGTCGCGATCTTCGGCTGGACCATCTTTTCTAGCATCTCGGGGATCGGCGACGAGCTCGACCAGATGACTGCACCGGGAACCGCGGACCTTGACCTTCAGGAGGTCGGCGATTACACCATCTTCTACGAGAACCCGAGCATCATCGACGACCGATTTCGCTCGACGGGGGAGATGTTCCCCTCGGGGCTTGAGATCGAGGTCGTGGATATCTCATCAGGCGAAAAGGTGGATCTTCGTTCTCCCGCGGGCAGCTCCACCTACACCATCGGCGGCCGTTCGGGCAGGTCCGTCATGGCCTTCGGCATCGATCATCCCGGCGTCTACAGGATGGTAACCCGCTACCCGCCGGGAAGAGAGGGGGCTGAGGTGGTCCTGGCGGTCGGCCACGGCTTCATGGGGAAGATGATCTCGATGATGATGGTCTCCTTCGTCGTCCTCTTCGGATCGATCATCATTGCGGCCGCAATCGTGATCTCGACCCAGAGGAAGAAGCAAAGGGAAGAGGAGCGGCTCCGAGAGGAAGAGAGGATGCTCCGGGGCCGATGATCTCGGGGATTCGTCTTTTGATCTTTTCAGGTAGGGTACCAAAGACGACCTGGAGGATTGTAATCTGCCTCTCGGCGATTGAAAAAGTTCAATAGTTAAGCGGGCAGATCTCTTTTGAAGATTGGAGGTTTGAAGACTTGAAGTCCCGAAAAGAGACGGCAATCCTTCTGGTGGCCTATGGAAGCCTCGACACAGAGGCAAGGATCACCTACAGGAATATCAGAACCGCCTACAGACACGAGTTTCCGGGGTCGAAGGTCGTGATCGCCTTCACCGCCGACTTCATCAGGCGAAAGCTTGCGCAAGATGAGGGGGTCTATGTCCATAATCCCTTGACGGCTCTTGCAGAGCTTCACGACGAGGGCCATTCTGAGGTGGCAGTCCAGTCTCTCCACGTCGCCCCAGGGTCCGAGTTTCACCAGGCTGCAAGCCTCGTCTCGTCCCTCAGGAGTGTTCGTGGAAAGTTCGGCTTTCGGAATTTGGAGATGGGCTTGCCGCTCCTCGCATCCGGCCGGGATTTCAATTCCGTATCAAAAGCCCTGGCCCCGGAGTTCGAGAGGGGCACCATCGATGGCGTTGTCAAAAACAGCCCTCGATGCCCGGAAGAGACGGCCGTCGTCCTGATGGGCCACGGGACCGAGCACCCCGCAGACTCCGCCTACTCCCGGATGGCGAAGGTCCTGGAAATGGATCACAAGAACGTATTTTTGGGGACCATCGACGGCTTTCCGGGGCTGGAGGATGCTCTGGCCGATGTGAGAGAGGCGGGCGTCGCCAAAGTGAGGCTAACGCCCTTTCTGGTGGTGGCAGGAGGCCACGCCCTCATGGACATGGCCGGCGACGACCCCAAATCCTGGAAGAGCGCCTTTGAAAGAGCAGGCTTTGAGGTCGAGCTCCACCTCCGGGGGATGGGCGAAAACCCCCAGGTGGTGGAGATCTTCGCGGAGCACACGAAAAAGGCCATCGAGAGCTTCCGGCAGGGCGTCTGAAATTATTTCCCAGCCAGGGCCGTCAGAGCTGAGTCAGACCCACCAGGCGACGGGATTCGCGCCCTCACTCAGAGGACTCCTTCCAGCCTTCCCAACCCTCTCTGAAGAGGAAGGCGACGATTAAGAGGCCCACGATCGGGTCTGCCTGCCAGAACCCGAAGAGGTAGTTTGCCCCGAGCCCCACCAGCAAGGCCACCGAGAGGAGGGAGCAGGCGAGGGTCTCCTTTGAGTCGGCGATGAGGGCCCGGCTTTTGATCAGAAGTCCCAGGTCGTACTTTTTGCGGGCGAGGATCGGCATTATCGTCATCGAGAGGAGAGCGATTATTATCCCGGGGGCCGAGGGATCGGAAATCTCATTCCTCGCGAGCTTTCCCACCGACTCGATGAGGACGTAAGAGCCGAGAAGAAAGAAGGTCACGGCTACGAACCTCTCGGCTTTCCTCTCGATATCCGCCTCTTCCTCCTCCGAGCCCGATCGGTGCTTTTTTAGCCGCCATATCAGAATGAGGCCCGAGAGGGACTCGACGATGCTGTCCATCCCAAAGCCGATGAGGGCGATGCTGCCCGCAAGGCTTCCGAATACGATCGAGGCCGCAGCCTCGGCGATGTTGTATATGACCGTGAAGTACTCCAGCCGGAGGGCTTTCTTGTAGGGCGCGTCCAGAGCGTCCGTCTCGATCGTGTCTGCTGCCTCCACTTCCATCTCCTTCATGTCCATCAGCTCGCGCTGAGGTTTTTGGTTCTCGGACTATTTAGGCACCCTCCTTCCGCTCCTGGCCGGGATCGATGGAGAAGATATCGTTCCCCACTTCTTAGCCGTTCCCCAGCATCAGCCCCAAATACCATCCCGACAAAATAAACTCCCGATGTCGCCCCAAGAGAGAGCCCTCGTCCTGGTCATCTACCTCGCCTGTTTTGCGGCCCTCCACAGCCTCATGGCAAGCCTTCCCTTCAAGAGAAGGGTCCAAAAAATCCTAGGCGATCGGATGGACCCCTGGTACCCGACCATCTTCTCCCTATCCGCCCTGGTGATGGTGCTGCCCCTCGTCTACCTGGTCTACCTCTTCCCCGGAAAAGTCCTCTACGTCGTCCCCTCGCCCTGGCGGTGGGCGATGGTGGCATGCCAGGTCCTGGCGGGGATCGTCTCGATGAGGGCCTTCATCGACGCGCCCCATAGATTCAAGGTGCCGCTGCAGCTCGCGGGGCCGAGGTCCTCCGAGGCGGAGCTTCTGAATCCACATGGGATATACTGCTGGATGAGAGATCCGTTCCTGCTGTCGGGCTTTCTCATCATCTGGCTGACGCCCTTCATGACGACGAACATTCTGATCCTGTACGTCATGGTCACCCTCTACCTCTACCTGGGGTCCCTCCACTGGGAGAAAAGGCTCCTCGCCCAGTTCGGGGACGAGTACCGTGAGTACCAGAGAAGGGTTCCGAGGATGGTGCCCTGGCGGGGGAGAATCTGCCCCGGCCGGTGAAGGCAACGGAGAGGAAGAAGATAAGGAAGAAGACCGTCTCGAAAAGGTGTCCGGCATGTACTCGAACTCGACCCTCATCCTTGCCCTCTACCTCGCCTGTTTTGCGGCCCTCCACAGCCTCCTTGCGGGCACTTGGGCCAAACGCCGGGCACAGCGGGCCTTTGGCACGAGAGCCATGCGCTGGTACCGGCTCTTCTTCACGATCGTGGCGGTCGTCGCCATCATTCCGCTTTTGTACCTGTTCTATCTCTTTCCGGGCGAGATCCTCTACCTCGCCCCCCCACCCTGGCAATGGATCATGATCGCGGGGCAGGTCACAGCGGCCCTCGCCTTCGGCAAGACCTTCATGGAGGCCGGTCCCCTCCGATTTTTGGGAATCAGGCCCGGAGACGGCGAGGGCGAGCTGATCGTCCAGGGCGTCTACTGCAGGGTGAGAAACCCGCTATTTCTCTTCGGCCTGATATTTCTGTGGCTTTCCCCCATCATGACCGATAATCTCCTGGTCCTCTACCTCCTCGCCACAGTCTACTTCTATCTGGGATCGATCCACGAAGAGAGGATACTGGCCGAAAAGTTCGGCGACGCCTACCTCGACTACCAGAGACGTGTGCCCAGGATCGTCCCACGGCTTCGCTGCCGCTACCCTGAGACGAAAGTCGAGCTCCGCCGAAGGGGTCCCGAAGACGACGGCTGAAGGCAGGCGAACGGTCACCGTCACCGGCTGTAGGTGGCGACGGCTTCGCCCGACTGGAGGACGTGCCCCTCCATCGCCGCCTCGAGGTCGGATCTTCCGGATCCTGGCGGCAGGTCAAGCCTGGCATCCAGACCGCGGACCTTCAGGACGTACCTGTGAGCAGGCCCCGGCGGCGGACAGGGCCCATAGTACCCGATCAGCCCGAAGCCGTTCGTCCCCTGGACCGCTCCTGGCGGATTCGAGACCTCGCCCTCGGGAGGTATGCCTTTTGGCACGGCCTCCGAAGGATCCAGGTTCCAGATCAGCCAGTGGACGAAGGTGCCCCTGGATGCGTCCGGGTCTTCCAGGATCATGGCGATCGACGCAACGGATTCGTCCAACCCCTCGATTTCGACCGGTGGCGAGAGGTTCTCGCCTTCGCAGGTGTACATCTCGGGGAAGGACTCGAAGCCCAATTTCACTTCCAGAATTTCTGAACTGTCCAAATCTTCCACCCCACTATCTTCACCATCTTCCGCGCATCCCGTCAGGGTGACCGACGCCAGCATCGCCGACGCGATTAAGATGGCAACAAAGGTCTTCATTCCGGCTCCACCTCAAAATCGATGCTCACCGAGGTGCTCATCGACCTGATGACCGGCACCCTTCCGGCGACGTCCGCGAACATCTCCATGAGAGTCTCGGGGTCACCGTCAGCATTCAGGCGGACCTTTATCTCGATTCTGGTCACCTCCCGGCCGTCCCCCATCCTCTCCAAAACCCCCACCGCCTCCGACCTGTAGGACCGAAGGGCGACGTCGTACTTCTTCGCTCTTGCTATGGTGGTGGTGAGGACGCAGGCGTTGGCGGCGGCGACAAATATGTCCTCGGGCGATGGAAAACCCTCGATGCCGCCGAACTCTGCAGGCAGGGCGAACTCGATTCTGTGATCGGAGGGAAAGGCGATCTCGCCTTTTGCCCCCTCAGTCCATGTCACCTGGTTACAAAAGGAGATCTCTTCAGCCATGGGCACAAATTTGGAACGTATTGGTAATTATCACTTTCCAGCAATTTTCGGGCGAGGCAGGTCAACGGTGAGAATGGTCTGGCAGATCGTCGTGGCTGTGGTTTTCCACCCGATGATAAGCCTCTCCGGGAGCCCGAGGCGGATCGACGTGGACCGTAGCGTCCGACAGGTACGCCAGCCCGTGGAGGAGCTGATGGCTGACCTCCTTTGCTATATCGTGACCTTTTTCGACGGATAGCTCCGGATCGACGATCACGTTGATCTCGGCGTGAAGCCTGTGGCCCAGCCACCTCACCTTGACCCCCGCCACCTTCTCGACGCCGGGAGCGCGGGCCGCCGCATCTCTCACCTCGTCCACGACTTCGGGGTCTACGCCGTCGATCAGCCTCGTCAAGACCACCCGGCCCGACTTCCAGCCGATCTGAAGTATGGCGATGGTGATCAACAGCCCCACCAGGGGGTCTGCCCTGGGGTGGCCCGCCCAGACGCCGACCGCGCCGAAGAGGACCGCAAGACTCGTCAGGCCGTCGGCCCTGGCGTGATAGCCGTCGGCCACCAGGGCCGCGCTTCCGATCTCGCGACCCACCCTCATCCGAAAGACGGCCACGGCCTCGTTTCCGACGAATCCGATCAGCGACGCCAGAGCCACCGCCCAAAGAAAGCCGACGGATCGTGGCTGAAATAGCCTCACCACCGACTCGTAACCCGTGAAGATGGCGCTGGCGACGATCATGAGGACTATGACGAGGCCCGCCAGGTCCTCGGCCCGACCGTAACCATAGGTGAACCGGTTGGTGGCAGGACGCTGGCCGAGCCTGAAGGCGACCCAGAGGGGGACGGCCGTCGCCGCATCCCCGAGGTTGTGGACCGTGTCGGCGAGGAGCGCCATGCTGCCCGACCGCAGGACTATCGCCACCTGGATGAGGGCCGTTGCGAGAAGCGCCAAAAAGGATATTTTGACGGCACGGATCCCCTTCTCGGCCGTGAGAAGGGTCGGGTCGGCAGGACCGTGGGCGTGGAGGTGGAGGTGCTTGAGGCCGTGCTCGAGCCTGCCTTCTGAGCTTTGGGGGTCGTTCTTGCGGATCATGAAGCGATCGGAATCAGGTTCGACTTCCGCCAATTTAAATCTGCGGCCTGTCCCGAAGAAGAAGAAGAAGAAGAAGAAGATCCGGCATAAAGTATATTGAAGGTCAAAGCCTTATAATCCGGCATGGACCCGATCCTCCTCTTCCTCATCGGCTTCGTCCTCGTATCGGCCATCGCCTTTGCGGCAGTCAGGAAGTTCATCCTCGAAAATTCCGACTTCTGGATGTCGATGGGCCTCATCCTCGCCGACCAGGGGAGGTACGAAAGGGCAGCCCGATGCTGTGAGAGGGCCGTCAAGATATACCCGTTCTACGTCCACGCCTGGAACAACAGGGGCATGGCCCTCTACGAGCTCGGCCGGTACGAGGAAGCTCTCGAATCTCTGGAGGAGGCCCTGACATTGAACGCGGATCTGGGTGAGGCCTGGCAGAACAAGGGGCTCGTCCTCGAAAAGCTCGAAAGACGGAAAGAGGCAGAGGAGGCTTTCCAAAGGGCGAGAGCCCTGGGGGCGGGTCTGTGACGCGACGTCAAAAGCTTTTTTACAGATTATAACGGATAGCCCCCCAGGAGACAAAACCCATGAAGACGATCCCGACCTTGATTCTGGTAGCGCTTCTTTTGGTCATGAGCGCGTCGGCTGGCTCGCCTCATGCCCGTGAGGTGGTCCAGGCGAGCGAGATTTTGGCCAAGATCGAGAGGGGGGAGCCCGTCTCCTACGACAACCTCATCGTCGAGGGCGACCTGAACTTGAGCGAGATCGGCCTGGACGCTGTTCCTGAGCTGAGGCCGGGGTTGGGGGCAGGTTTGGGGACGGAGACAGGACCCGAGATCGAAAGTGCAGCCCTGGCCGAAGGGGCGAAGCTGATCGAGTCCCCGATAAGCATCACCAACTCCGAGATCCGGGGGAACGTCTACTTCGAGAACATCACCTTCGGCGGCTCGGTGAACTTTGCGGGCACCAACATCGCTGGAAACGCCAGCTTCGCGGAAGCCAAGTTCGAAAATCATGTCGCCTTTTTGTATACCCTGTTCGGCGGCGACGCCAGCTTCAAGGCGGCCAGGTTCAACGGCAGCGCCTACTTCTCGGGCGACCAGTTCAGGGGACGAGCGGACTTCGAGGGGGCCCAGTTCGGAAACCTCGCGGGCTTCAGCTACGCCAAGTTCGGCGACGACGCCGACTTCAAGGGCGCAAAGTTCAGGGACGAGGCCTGCTTTGGGGGGGCCGAGTTCAGGGACGATGCGGACTTTGGGGGGACCCAGTTCGACGGCTACGCCTACTTTGGCAGGGCCCAGTTCAGCGGAAGGTCCCACCTGCGGGAGGCCCGTTTCACCGACATCGCCAACTTCTACAACGCCCGTTTAGGTGACAGGGCTTAGCCGAAGAAGAAACGAAGAAGGGTGATGAGAAAAATGAGAGTGGTATAGATATAAAAAATAAATATATATGATAAATACACACAATTAGATCATGTCTTGGAAGAAAGTCACCGACTACTGGGCAGAGTGGAAGATAGAGGCTGATCGGAGGGGCAACATAGGGCTCGCCTTTGGGGATGACCAGCGAGTTTTGTACGATCTGTCCCATGAAAATTTCATCACCATATTGAACCTGCTGCAGGGCGAAAAACCGGTCTGGTTCGACGAGGAGGATGAGAGCTTCAAAGCCAGCAGCGAGGAGCCGAAGTAGCACTGATCCCGGAGGGGTCGGCGGTTAAACCATTTTTTCTGGACGGCGCGGAGACGGCAGCGATTGACATCCTTTTTCTGGGCGGCCGAGCTACTTTCCCACAAGCGGCGATCCGCATTTGGGACAGGTTATCGTCCGGCAGGGAACGCCGGCGACCTTCTCGGCCTCGTAACCGCATCTAGGGCATATGCAGGCGACGGGCGCCTGGCCTCTGCGCCTTCGGCCGCCTCCTGGCGATGGTTCGTATTGCATCAAAATCCTCCTGCAGTTTCGGTCTATCGGGATCATATAAAACTTTTTTCTCATCTTCGTGAATTGAGCAAGTTCAGATGCTCGCCTCCACCCCGGACTCCTCCAGAATTTCCCTGCACCGCCCGCAGTACCGCCAGCCTTTGAGGTCGGTGTCATCGATCGAGTTTGAAAAGTGCATCACACACCTCCGGTCGGGACAGTGCGGAAGGCCGAAGACGTGGCCCAGCACGTGGACCGCCTCCTTGAGAGCCCTCTTTCTGAAGAGGTCCGGGTTTGAGGACAGGCCGTAAAACTCCTGGCGTAGCCTCTTGAGGGATATTATCGCCCGGCTCCCGTAGGCGAGGCCGAAGATGAAGTTGAGATCGGCGACGAAGAGGTCCTCGTCGATCACCCCCAGGAGGGCGTCGCCCTCTTCGGGCTCCCGCGCCGAAAGGGACTGGAGGACGGTCGTCCCTTCGAGCTGTCCTCTCTCGGGAACGCGGGCTTTTGCTGGGACTTCTGTTGCTGACATCACCTCGACGACGCCGAAGATAGATCCGAGCTCGCCATCGAGAAACGCGATCGCGTCCCGGTCGGCGGCTCCGATGGGCTGGAGGATTATCGTGATCACACCCGCCTTGTCCTTGTCATCTTGTCAGGGCCGAAAATGGATCAAAATGGCTCAACGTCTGGGGGAAATAATAGATCAATTTTTGATCTATTTCTTGTCGAGGGACTTCTGGTAGGCCTTCCAGCCGGGACACCAGCCGGTGTGCCACTTCCAGATTTTGGCGATCAATGAGTTTGGCTTCTTCTCGGCACGCCGCCTGATGGGGCAGTTCTCACAGGTTGGTGGCATGATATCGAGATGGTTTAGATGGTATAAAGAATTTACGAAGGAAGGGAGAAGGGAGCCGAAGTCCGGCAGGTTGGGCACTTCTTCGACCGAGGGGCGAACTGTCACGGAAAGTACTCGGCAGGCAGCCTGAGGACGCCCGCCGCCACCAGGACCACAACGATAATCGTATAAACCGCTGAGACGGCCAGATCAGCAACAAGCTCTCGCTTCGAGTACCCGGCCACCTTCTTTTTTGATACGATCTCTTTTGCGCCCCTATGTATCAGAACAAATCCCAGGATGTTGGTGATCCAGTAGCCTGCTACCATGGCGGGAAGGAAGAGGTCCTCGGAGACGATGCCGACGAGGGCCCCGAAGGCGTAGGCGAGTGGTATGTTCACGAAGAGATCGTTCCACCAGGAGACGGGCGAGAGGAGATACCCCGCCGTGGCGAGAAGGCCTCCCCTGATCCTATTCTTGTCGATCTCGCGTCCTGCGATCTCGGCGGAGCCATCTTCAGGTTCTTCTTTGGGCTCTTCTTCAGAGTCGTCTTCTCTCTCCATGAGGATCGACCTCCTCGCCAGGAGCCGCTTTCGATCGAGATATTTGGCTTCAACCTTTCGATCCGAGGATCGAAAAACCGTCAGGCAAAGTCAGACCAAGCGCCCAAATTTCTCAACTGTTGGAGAACCTCCCCTTTATTCTTTTGTCTCGACGACCCTCCCAGCGACCTCGGTCATCCAAAGGGGGGTATTGCCCAAACTCCCGAAATTGGAATCGATGAACGAGTCAAACCGATCTATGAGATCTCAAAAGATGGTACGAAGGCGAAATTCAAAGATATAATAAATTTAAAACAAAATATTTGGGGATAGAGGTCTGAAGATCGGGTTCAGGGTTTTTTCAGCCCGCCCAACAGGTTCCCCACCGCCGAGAAGGCCAACTTGACCGCGGAGACGGCCTGGTCGTAGAGGAAAACGCCAAAGATGCCGATCATCATGGCGAGGACCACGATTCCGATCAGGACTGCTATCACCAAGCTTATCAGGGTCAACTATTTTCCACCTCGTCGAAACTTCATTCGCTTTGGTTGCCCGCGAACAGATCCGGAGATCCGGGCCGGACGGACGGGCTTCATCTTTCCGCCCCACGGAAACCGGATCTGGAAACCCAGAAATTGCGGTTCTCCAGCGCCACAGGCATGGGACTTCAGCTACTTATGCGTTCATCTGATAAAAAGGTTTGACAGGACGAGAGGATGAGATGCCAGAGACCTGAATAGGGCCTCTGAAGATGACAGAGTTTAGGAAGTTGTCGTGAACGTATCCTCAAGCTGGGGGGAAACGGCGTTATGAATGAAAGCCGACTGACATTTCAGACGTTCGTGTCGACGAAAAATCGAACGAGCCATAAAGATCGAACGGACTTATCCGGCCAGGATCGGTCGGAGAGATGGGCGACTTAGGAGACGGTCGAAGATATGACCAGGGAGACGACCATCGAAGTCGAAGATCCAGAGCCCGGCATGGCCGACGATGATGCCATGGAGACCGACGAGGTCGAGCCTTAAAACCAGATACTTCGGCAATCCTCTTGAGGCGGAGGGCTTTCGACCCTTCGCCTCTGATCATCATTTATTCCTCTGATTCTCATTTCTTCTTTCGATCCTTCGACTCGTGAGATTCGGCCATTTTGCAGGATCTCCCTTTTTCCGCCGCCTGCTAATTTCCTCACCAAAAACCCGATATATGACCTTAATCATGCGGTCGCCAAAGGCGATAAAATTATGTTGATCGGAATCGATGTCGGCGGAACCACTACAGACGCGGTTCTAATAGACGAAGGAAAGGTAATTAACACGTCAAAAGTCCCGACCGACCACGACCATCTCCTGGGGGGCCTGATGAGCGCCCTCGACGAGATCGTCCGGGACATCTCGCCGAAGAAGATCGAGCGGGTCGTTCTCAGCACCACCCTCATTACAAACCTCATCGCCGAGGGGAAGACCGACCCCGTGGCCCTGATCATAGAGCCTGGGCCCGGGATGAACCCCGAAGGCTACAACCTGGGAGGCGAGGTCCACATAATCCGAGGGGCCATCGACTATCGGGGTAGAGAGATCCAGCCTCTGGATGAAAGCCAGGTCAAAAACGCGGCAGCCAAGATCTCTGAGCGAGGTTACAGGAAGGTGGCGGTGGTCAGCAAGTTCGGGCAGAGGAACCACAATCACGAAGAAAAGATGCGAGAGATCGTCCAGAGGACGATCCCCGACGGCCAGGTGGAGATGGGCCACCAGGCATCGGGACGACTGAACTTTCCAAGAAGGGCGGCAACGACGATGCTGAAAGTCGCAGCCCAGGAGAGGTACAGGCAGTTTGCTGAGCAGATCGCCGAGGCCGTATCCAAGAGGAATATCAAGGCCCCGATCTACATCCTCAAGGCCGACGGGGGGACGCTGCCTCTGGCCACATCCGTCGAGTACCCAGTCGAGACTATTTTCTCAGGGCCTGCCGCCAGCACCATTGGCGTTCTCGCCCTCACGCCTCCGGGCCAAACCTCCGTCGTCGTCGACATCGGCGGGACGACGACAGACCTCGCCCTGATCCTGGACGGTGTCCCTCTCATGTCCTCGGAGGGCGCGAAGGTGAACAGCTACCTCACCCACATCAGGGCCTTCGCCGTCAAGTCCGTGGCCCTGGGTGGCGACAGCAGAGTGAGAGCCTCTGGCGATGGGGTCTCCCTCGGGCCGGAGAGAGCAGGCCCCGCATATTGCCTGGGAGGGCCTGAACCCACCCCCACCGACGCCATGAGGATATTGAACATGATCTCCATCGGCGAGCGCGTCCTAGCAGAGGAGGCGATGGCGAATCTGGGCAAAGAACTCGGCTGCTCCGCCGGCGAGGCCGCCCAGAAGGTGGTGGACGCGGCCGTCGATAAGCTCCTCTCGGAGATCAACGGGATGTTCCTCGCCTGGGAAGAGGAGCCTGCCTACAGGGTCTGGGAGATCCTCCAGAAGGAGAAGATCAGACCCCAGAACGTCGTCGGCGTCGGCGGAGGGTCTCTGGGCCTTGTGCCCCTGGTGGCGGAGCGGCTCTCCGCCCGGGGCATCATCCCCGAGAACGCCACCGTCGCCAACGCCATAGGAGCTGCAATGGCGAGGCCCACCCTGACCCTCACCTTCAGGGCCGATACCGAGCGAGGCTTTTACACCGTCGCCGAGGACGGAACGGGCGGAGAGATCAGGGACAAAAAGTTCGGCCAGAAGGAGGCGGAGGCGATGGCGAAGAAGCTGATACTGGAGCTGGCTGAAAGGATGGGGATTAAAGAGTACGCATCGGAGGCTGTGGTGACCCACAGCGAGGTCTTCAACATGGTACGGGGCTGGTCCACCAGCGGCCGGATCCTGGACGTCAGCATGCAGATTCCAGCGGGCCTCATCACCGAGTGGACGGGAGGTGGAAGGCTATGACAAATTTGAGAGAGGAAAATAGGGAGAGGGCAAGGAAGATGGGGCTCATATTCTTCCCGGCCTTCGACTGGGCGATAACACCGACCCATCCCGAGAGGGAGGAGAGGCTCCTTTACACCAGGGACCAGATCTTCGAGGAGGGTCTGATGGACCTGCCCGAGGTCGAGGAGTACAAGCCGCGCCTCGCGGAGCTTAAGGACATCGCCCGGGTCCATTTCTGCATACCGTCTGTAGAGTCTCTCGTCACCGAGGCCCACCTGATCGCCGCTGGGAGCACCCTCGTTCTCGCCGACGCCTACATGAACAAGAAAATCACCAACGCCTTCGCCCTCGTCAGGCCGCCGGGCCACCACTCGATGAGGGTCGCCCACGGGAACCGCGGCTTTTGCAACGTCAACAACGAGGCGATAATGGTCGAGTACATCCGCCGAAAGTACGGCATCCGGCGGGTTGCGATCATCGATACCGACGTTCATCACGGCGACGGGACCCAGGATATCTTCTACCACGACCCCGACGTTCTCTTCATATCCTTCCACCAGGACGGAAGAACCCTCTATCCTGGGTCCGGGTTCGTAGACGAGCAGGGTGGCCCCAAGGCTATCGGAAGGACGATCAACATACCCCTGCCGCCCGAGACCCCCGACGAAGGGATACTTTACGTCCTCGAGGAGCTGGTCCTCCCGATCCTGAAGGATTTCCGGCCTCAGCTGGTCGTCAACTCCGCGGGCCAGGACAACCACTACACAGATCCCCTCGCAAACATGCGCTTTTCAGCCCAGGGGTACGCGAAGCTGAACGAGATGCTGGCGCCGGACATCGCAGTCCTTGAGGGCGGCTACGCCATCGAGACGGCTCTGCCCTACGTCAACACCGGGATCATCCTCGCCATGGCCGGCCTCGACTACTCGAACGTAAGGGAGCCGGACTTCGTTCCAGGAAAGTTCATTATGTCGAGGACGATGGAGGCGAACATCACGGGTACGGTCGAGTACCTTCAGGGAATTTGGGAGGCGAGAGACGAGCTGACGGCGACGGCGGTCGAGAGGGCGGGGCCCTTCTTCCGCAGGCGAAAGAACATCTTCTACGATACCGACGGCATCCGGGAGAAGCAGACTGAGTCGGTCAAGATGTGTCCCGACAAGAATTGCTCCGGCTACATGACGATCGACACCGACGCCGCCAGGGGTTACGGGGCGTCCGAGAGCGGGTTTGGCGTCTTCGTGCCTTTATTCGCCTGCAAGCGTTGCCGCGAGGAGGCGAGAGAAGAGTACGAGGCCCACAAGACCGATTCCCGGTACAATTACGTCTTCTTCCAGGACAAGAACTCGGACAACCTCAGGCTCTACAGCACGAGGATGCACAACGAGCGGGTTTACTGAAGTTTGGTGCCTGGGATGAGACATCGTCCCGGCGGGAAAGGACCCTGGGCGGGCGGAGCCGTAGCCGAGAGGCACGCCGCCAGCCCCAGCCTGCACCCATAATTCCGAAAAAGCGTTTTCACCGTTCCGGATGGTGATTAGATGGATGGTCTTGATGGAGAGATAAGGGAAATTCGCATCGCATCATGGGGGAGGAGGCTCGGAGCCTGGCTGATCGATATAATCCTGGTGGGGATATTGTGGGATCTTTTGGCGGGCGTTGCAGGCCTTGCCGGACCATTCCACATATTCGTCTTTGGGCCCCTGCACGGTACCTTCTTTCACCACGGATTTGTGAACCTCGGGTCTGACGACGCCTTGGTCCTCTTCATCTACTGGACGCTGATGGAGGGGTATCGGGGCCAGTCCCTCGGGAAGATGGCGCTGGGCCTGAAAGTGACCGACAGGAGGGGCGATAAGATCGACTTTCCGAAGGCCGCCATCGAGAGCTTCGGCAAGGCCTTCCTTCTGCCCCTCGATTGCATCATAGGCTGGATTGCGATGCCGGGGTCGGGCCAGAGGCTCTTCAACAGGCTCTCGGAGACGATCGTCGTGATGGTCGACGATTCGGCGCCGGAGGGGGTCCGTTACGTGAAGGTTGACTAGCGGGCGCATTTTTCGCCCCCCCCGCCGCCGTCCGCGTCCAGCCACGTCTCGCCCGCCTCGGCCCAGATTCTTCTCGATCCAGGCCTCGATCATATCTCTGGCGTCCCGGAAGGCCAGAAGCTGCTCCTCCTCGGTCCCGGCGGCGGCTGCGGGATCGGGAAAGCTCTGGTGGACCCTCTTTCCGCCGCCGGGGAAGAAGGGGCACGCTTCCTTCGCCCGATCGCAGACCGTCACCACCAGGTCGAACTCCTGACCACGAAGCTCAGTCAGGCTCTTGGACCGATAGCCCGAAATGTCGACGCCCAGCTCTGCCATCGCCCTGATAGCGAGCGGGTTCACCTCGGTCGGCTCGGTTCCGGCGCTAAAGACCATCGTACCTGTCGCCGTGCAGGTGGCGCAGAAGTCCTTCGGCCATCTGGGTGCGGGCCGAGTTGTTGGTGCAGACCACGGCCCTGCAAAGCGTCGATATGTGGCCGTGCCTGATCGACTTCTCGCGCCTGGCGTGCTCGCTGATCTTCTTGATCGGAAGGTCCACCTCGATGAGGCGCTTTGGATAAAGGGTCATTCTTGGGTCACCTTCTGGCTTCTATAGATTTTTGGGACATCGGCTATTTGATCACATGTTCCTGATCCACAACGATCTGCAGACGTGGCCCAAGACACTATGCTTGAAAAGGGATGGAATCACTTGAAAAAGGTGTTCTTCTGGTTCACTTTCATTTATTGAACCAGTTTTGCTTTCTCGGCCATCTCCATGATATCTGCCACCTGTTGCAGGGCTTCCTGAGCCTCTTCTGGAGAAATGTGCGGCTTGAGCTTATGCATCTGAAGATTCAAAGGTTCATCCTTGCCGTTTTGATGCCTAGTAAAATAGAGGGCCGTACCCAAGCGTTCCAATTCAGAAACACCCTTGTCCCCTAAGATTTCCGCCACGAAGCTAACCTTTTTGGAATATTGGCCGATCGTTTTGGGGAACCTCTCCTTGAGCCGGGCGCCACCCGCATCCTGGACCAGGCTGGGTCCATAAGGATAAGGCCGATTTTTATACTTGATCAGGAAATCTCCTCGCATGGCCGTTATTTCATCTCTCAGATCGAATGAAAAGGGCCCATGCTTGTAAAGTATGAAATCAAAATCCAGTGGTACTTCCAGCAATTCTTGGAGGAAATATGTCGCCTTTTGGAGATGAGTCTCACCACACCAACTTCCATGTTCCTGCATCTCTTCCAGCAATGATAGCACCACAGCCTCCGTTTGCAACCTCTTCATGACCCCTCATCCTCCTCCCTAGGTGAAGCGATTATACGTTCCCTATTCTTTTCCAGCCAGCGCTTAGCATCTTCTCTTATCTCTGAACTTATAAAAACGTAATCTTCAGCAACCACCGGAACCGTAGCCAAAGTTTTAGACATGTTATACGAAGATGCTATGCGGCCGTCTCTGCCCAGTACTGGAAAGTCCAGTACTCCACCCTTTTGTCGGTAGGAGTCGAACCGCACATTATCTTCACCAAAGCTCACGCTCACAGACTCATAAACTGCTCTGCAAGCCTCTTGGTTCTTCTCCAGATCGTTAGGATTCCTCTGATATAATAACCTAAAATGGTTTCTTCTGACTATTCGCTTTGCCTCATTGTGTCCAGGAAGCCTTGCGTCATTGGCCGCCCTTAGCAGAGCAACGTTGATCTCGTCATCTGTCATTGCCAAATGTTCGTCAAGTTCGGTGGAGAAACGTCCTTCTGGAAGCCATTTTATTAGAAAATCCTTGAGATGGATATCGTAGATCCTCCTAACATGGTGACAGTATACTTGGGTAAACATGAAATACCTGGCCAGGATCAAGGCCTCTGCGGAGTGCAACCCACCTTCATCTACACCAAGTCCAGGTTCTTGTGAATCATCGCCTCTTGGCAGAATTCGGAGGGAATCGATTAGCCTATAATGATCAAACCTCCCGTACGCCACACCTATATGGTGTGAATCTCTCAAGAGGTAATCTATGCGATCTACGCCAAAAGCTTCGCCCACTATTATCTCAGAAAGTATCGCTTCCAAGTCAGAATACTCTTTTCCCTTATAATTCTCAGGACCAACTGCTAACTTCGCAACATCTTCCGGGTTAATTTTTATCTCATCCCATATTTCTCTCATTTCTTCGCTTCGAATGATCTCCAAAGTCAGAAGTTCATGATTCCAACCATCTGGTAGCAAATCTCGTTCTGCAGCATGAGAAAATGGCAAATGTCCTAAATCATGACAAAGAGCTGCCATCCGCAAAACTCGTCTCCAATACCCATATTCTAAATCGTCTTTTCTATCTTTTCTAGGTACTAACTCCCAGACAGATGTGTCTATCAAATTGTCTGGATCGGTTACTACATCATAAACCCGCCCCGCAAGTTCCATGACACCCAACGAATGCTCAAATCGTTTATGAGTAGCTCCGGGGTACAACAGGTATGTCAGAGCCAACTGATGAATATGGCGAAGCCTTTGAAATGGGACCGAGTCCAAAACCTTACGCTCTTCTGCATTGAGTCGAATGAAATTATGGATTGGATCTCTTATCTCTTGCTGATGAGACATAGATAACCTCCGATATTCGGATAAAGGTAACTGGTTCCCACAACTCTACGGGAACTTACCTTATCCGCAGCTCGCCCATGGATACCGTCGTGCTGATCTCGACCGGCTCGGGAAATATGGGCCCTTCTACGATCGCCTTTGGCCCCAGATCTGCACTTTCATTTTTCAGTTCGCCTCCCCTCCCACCGACGATAGCCCTATGGTCTTGCATGACGGCCCGAAGGCTGATAAAACTTTCCAAAACAAATTCGTATATACCCCTCGGAAGGGCCGAACGGTCGAGAGAGGACAGAAACTCGCCAATACGTTAAATGATAAGAAAAGCAAAATATGACCACCATGCCCCAAAATCCCACGAAGACCGAAGAGCCCACCGGCGACGACCTCGGCGACTACCTGACCGAGCACGAAAGAGACCAGCTTCTAGCAAACCTCCACCGGACGCTGGTCTGGGTGGGGGTCCAGGACCCTTACAAGCTCAATATCGACGCCGACCTTTTGAAAAAGGAGATGGAAAAAGACCAGATGAAGGCGAGCGACCTTCCACCCGAGGTCCACCCGATCAAGGGGGTCCTCGACCTCCGCCACCTGATCTGGAGGCTGATCCACGAGAAGGACCTGACCGAGAAGGAGGAGACGGAGGTAAAAGAGCTGATCAAGGTTTTGAAGGCGAAGGAGACCCGCGAAGAGGAGAGGCTGAAAGAGGAGAAGCTGACCGCCGAGGAGGCCCACCTGCTTTACGAGGAGACCGCCGCCGTCATCAGGACTCTGATGGACCTCAAGGAGATCCTGGAGAAGAAGGAGCACAAGACCGATGTGGGCAGAGAAATCGTGAAGAAGAAGGTGAACGACGTCAAGAAGTGGAGCGCCTCCGTCGGCGAGATGAAAGAGAAAAAAAAGATAGCGAGCTAGAAGAACTAGAAGAAGCGCATCAGCTCCTCGGCGATGATTCTGTATCCGGCCTCGTTGGGGTGGTCGAGGCCCGGAAGGATCAGAGAGTCGAGGGGGACGCCATCGTTCACTTTTCTCATCCAGGCTCCGCAGACGTCCACAAAACCGATCCCCATCTCCTCGGCGACGTCCTCCAGGACCTGGTAGTAGCTGAGGACTATTCTGTCGAACCTTGGCGTCGTCAGCGGCTCGGAGCTGAGGAGGAGGATCTCGGAGCAGGGCCCTGATCCCGACCCTTCCAGGATTTTCTCGGCGATCTCGATCAGGTTCGACTTGAACTCCTCCAACCGAAAGCCCATGTACATGTCGTTTATCCCGAAGTTCACGGTGACGAGATCCGGCCGATGGGAGATCACCGACCAGTCGAGCCTCGCAAGACCGTCGAAGGCGGTATCCCCGCAGACCCCCTCGTTCGTGAGGCTGATCTCGGCCTGTGGGTATTTTTCCCTGAGCATCCTCATCCAGAAGTGATCGAAGCCCTTTCTGACAGCAAAGCCGGCTGATATGGAATCGCCGAAGGCGACGATTCTGACAGCCTTTCCCGCCTCCAGAAGGGAGACGGTCCGCCTCGTGAAAATGCTGCCCTCCTCGCTCATTTCGATCCGGGGCCCGAATGGTGCGGTGGCGTGAACTTGTACCTGCTGTTGACGTAGGTCGTCTTCTGCAGCTCCTTCACTATGTGGTGAGCCTCGGCCCTGTACTTTATGATCGTCTTTTTCCCCTCCTGCTCCCTTTGAATCAGACCCTTCTCCTCCAGCGATTTTAGAATATTCGAGATCGCCTCCTCAGAGAGGCCGTCTTTCTCGGCGTACTTGAGCACCTTCGACTCGGTGCTGCTCGAGTAGGGGTCCTCGGAGGTCCCAAGGCTCCACATATCTATAATCCGTCCGAATACCTTCTTCTCGTCGGCGAGAAGGTCCTTCTCTGTAAGATCAGCGAAACTCATAGAACTCAACCTCCAACAAAACGAAGAACGAGACGCTCAATCCACATCGCAAGATCACCATCACCTTGCCAGATCCTCCGGGAGGTCCCCGGTCAGGATCTCTATCTTCTGCTCTGCCCCGTCCAGAAGGGAGTTGCACCTTCGCACCAGAGAGACGCCCCTCTCGAAGGCTTTCAGGCTCTCCTCAAGGGTGAGGTCCCCCTCCTCCAGCGCCCGGACTATCTTCTCCAGCTCCGCTAGAGATCCCTCCAGGCTCAGATCATCTGACGCCGCATCCGTCATCTCAGTCATCTCCGCCACCTTCGTCACCTCCGATCCGCCTTCTTCTCGATCACCCTGCACAAAAGCTCCCCGTCGGCGAATATCAGCTCCAATAGCTCCCCCGCCGCCACCTCCGAGGCACGCCTGGCCAGGCCCCGATCGGTGAGGGCGATGCAGTAGCCTCGAAAGAGGGTCGATAGTGGGCTCAGGGAGTCCAGCTTTCCCTGGGCCAGCTCCAGCCTTCCAGAAAGACCCTCGACTCTTCGATCCTCAGCCGAGATGAGCCGGTCTGTGATCCGATCGACGTTCTGCCTCTGCTCGGAGACTATCCCCCGCATCCTCCTCCCGGATAGGGCCCTCCCCAGGTCCGCAAACCTCGCCCTTCTGCGATCCAGGTTCGCCGAAAGAGATCGCGCCATCCTCGCCTCGATCCCCACAAGGCCCTCCCTCAGCCTCTCAACGTCGGGCCTCACCATCTCCGCCGCCGCCGAGGGTGTGGGGGCCCTAGCGTCGGCGACGAAATCGGCTATAGTCACGTCCGTCTCGTGGCCCACGGCCGAGACGACGGGACAGCTGGACCTAAAGATCGCCCTCGCCACCAATTCTGAGTTGAAGGGCGATAGGTCCTCTGCCGACCCTCCGCCCCTCCCAACGATTATCACGTCGGCAGTGCCCTGAAGGGCGGATATGGCCGATGCGATGGACTCGGGGGCAGATTCGCCCTGGACCTGGGCAGGAGATATGACGATCCGGGCAGGACAGGACCCAAGGACCCTCAGAACGTCCCTGAGAGCCGCCCCGTCGGGGGATGTGACGACCCCGATGCATGCCGGATAGGCGGGGATGGGCCTCTTCCTCTCAGCATCGAAAAGCCCCTCGGCCGCGAGCCTCTCCTTCAACATCTCCAGCTCCAGATGCTTATCGCCAAGACCTGAATCCCGCCTTGCGGCCTTCACCAGGATCTGGACCTGCCCCCGGGGACGGTAGAACTCGACGTCCCCGTAAACGAGGACGTTCAGCCCGTTTTCAAGCTCGAAGTCTAGGCCGCCGCTGTATCCGCGGAACAGGACGCAGGATATCTGAGAGTCCCCGTCCTTGAGGGTGAAGTACCGGTGTCCTGAACGGTGGTTCACGACGTTCGACAGCTCCCCCCGGGCCCAGAGGTCACAGAGCCGCAGATCAGTGGTCAGCCTCTCCCTGATCCTGGAGTTCAGCTCGCTGACGTTGAATACTCGGTTCAATCATCATAAAAAGAGACTGCACCATATTTAAGGACTGTCGGCGTAGGCCGAAAGAAATGGCTGCTAGACTGAAGATCGAGGGTGAGATGGTGAGGGCCAGGTTCCTGTCGAGAACTAGCCGGTTCTCGGTCTGGCCGAATTGGCGGACGAAGCGGGCAAAGTCGGAGAGTTCGAGTGTCACCTTCCAAACCCCGGAAGGCTGAAGGAGCTTCTCGTCCCTGGAGCGGAGCTTCTCCTCAGGCCCGCCGTAAATCCAGATCGGCGCAAGACCAAGTTCGACGTCTTCGCCGTCATGACCGAGGGCGAGGCTGTGGTGGTGGACTCGCGAGTTCCAAACCAGATCATGCGAGAGGCTTTCAGTTCCGGAGAGGTCCCAGAGTTTTCAGGTTACGAGCTCGTCAGATCTGAGCCTCGGTTTGGCAAAAGCAGACTTGACTTTCTACTCCAGGGCGACGGAATGTGTCTTGTGGAGGTCAAAAGCTGCACCCTCGTGAAAAACGGAATTGCCCTCTTTCCCGACGCCCCCACCGAGAGGGGACGCCGCCACCTTCTGGAGCTGGAGAAGGACCACGAAGAGGGATATCAGGCCTGCATCGTCTTCGTCATCCAAAGGGAGGACGCGAGGTCCTTCATGCCAAACGACGAGACCGAACCCGACTTCGGGACCGCCCTCCGAAAGGTAGCGGCCAGAGGCGTGGAGGCGATCGCCCTGGCAACAAAGTATCGAAAGGGGCACGTGGAGCTGATCGGCGAGGTTCCCGTGGACCTTTCCGCCCCCAAATAAAGTTAATTGATGCCATCTCAAGCAAACTTTATATGGCATGATTCCCCACCTGCGAGAAAGAACCCGACGCTAGAATAGGAAGTGATCTTTTGCACATCATGGAAGGTTTTCTGCCCCATCCCTGGTGGGAGGTTTGGTACGCCCTCTCGCTCCCCGTCGTCGTCTACGGGATGTACAAAATGAACCAGCTGGTAAAGGAGAGAAGAGAGACTCTCCCCCTCCTGGCCCTCGCCGGGGCCTTCATCTTCGTCCTATCCTCCCTCAAGCTCCCCTCGGTGACGGGCTCAAGCTCCCATCCAACAGGGACCGGTATGGGCGCCGTCCTCTTCGGTCCCGCCATCACGGCGGTTCTGAGCCTGATAGTTTTGGTCTACCAGGCGCTCTTCCTCGCTCACGGCGGGATCACGACCCTGGGCGCCAACGTCTTTTCCGAACATGCTCAATAAAGTGTTGCGATTTGCCAGAATGGTCGACGGGCAGATAATTATAAATACAAAAACTTAATCAGTATTATTTGTGAAGGATCGTATAGAAAGGGAGATCGTTGCTCTCGATGTTGAGAAGATCGACTTCGATGACAAAGAGCTACTTAAGAGGCTATTCTTACTGCTCCTCAACAGAATAGAGTTGCTGGC
>Ga0268285_1000482_pt1 | contig 23267 bp, 13 predicted proteins | sample saktaG_2_FD_190144 | JGI IMG/M metagenome (GOLD analysis project Ga0268285, IMG submission 190144) | Saline water microbial communities from Sakinaw Lake, British Columbia, Canada - sak_2013_06_06_120m | ecosystem: Environmental > Aquatic > Non-marine Saline and Alkaline > Saline ... | reverse complement strand
GACTATTCTACTCAAAAAAATATATTAAAAAAAGAACTAAGTCCTTGACATCGCTGTTAATATAGATAAATTGGGGTAAATGAGTCAATAAATCCAAGTGCCTGTTTGCTTCACATGGAGGAGGCGTTAAAAGCAGGAGCTTGTTTTGTTTGTTATGCCACGGGGCAATGGAAAAGCAAGAGGGATAACTCCTTTAGTAGTTCAACTGCGCTTTTGACTTTGCTCTTTTTCTCCACTAACATAAGTCCATAATCGGTTTCAGGAAATCTGATGCTAAAAACTATGTATTTTGAAGCGATATCTGTTTTTTTCAAGGAGAAACTAATGCCATCGAGAGATATATGTACCTGGATTTTGTCTTTGGCACTTTTTTTAAATTATGCTTCTGCCGGTAATATTCAAATGAAGCCTTTTACCATAGCCTGGCGTGATAATGCGGATTCGCTTGTGAATCTGTCTTTTCTATTAGATGTACCGGCCGGCAAAGACGGATTTATCCGCGTAGATAACGGCCACCTCGTTAAGCTGGATGGCGAGCGTTTCCGCATTTGGGGCGTCAATTTCACAGGTTCGGCATGTTTTCCGACCAAAGAGGATGCTCCAATTGTAGCTGAGCACCTGGCCCGCTTCGGTATCAATTGTGTCCGATTCCACTTTCTTGATTCGAGCTGGTCGGGCAGTCTTTTTGCCAGAGACCGGGATGACACGCGTGCCCTGGACCGGCAACAGCTTGATCGGCTGGATTATTTTGTTGCCGAATTGAAGGAGCGAGGAATTTACACAAATCTCAATCTCAATGTGGGGAGAAACTACAGAAAAGGCGACGGAGTGAGGGATTATGAGTATCTCGGGCTGGCGAAGGTTGTTAATTACTTCGACGAGCACATTCAGATGTTGCACAGGGAATATGCACAGCAGCTTTTAACCCACTATAATCCCTATACGAAGTCGGAGTACCGCAACGAACCGGCAATTGCGATTGTCGAACTCGTGAATGAGAATTCCATCGTGGAAGCATGGTTCAGCGACCGGCTGCTGGGGACGAACGAGAAGAAAAATCCCGGTACATGGACCGACATTACGGCTTGGTACGCCGATCAACTGACAAAGAAGTACAATACCTGGCTGAAGGCACGCTTGTCTGAAGCCGAACTGAAGGAACTCCGTGCGCTGGCCGGCGTCAAAGCCGATGAGCTTATACCTCGTTTGACAAAGGACCAGTTTGACGCCTCTCCGGAAAAGAGATTTCACCTTGAAGCAGAATTCTACATGGAATTGGAACAAAACTACTTCGGGCAGATGTATCGGTTCTTGAAGGACGATCTTGGTATAAAGTCATTGATTGTTGGTACGAGCGACCATAACCACTGGAGGAGCGGCTATCCTCTACTGACTTCCACCTCTAAGTTGGATGTTGTGGATGGTCATGTATATTGGCAGCATCCAAGCTATCTAACCGATCCCAAGACGAGACGAAGGACGTTTTCAATACCGAACACCCCCATGGTCAATGACCCCTTGAACTCCACGGTGGTTCAGCTTTCCCGGTCTGCTGTAGCCGGCAAGCCTTACACCGTTTCGGAGACCAATCATCCTTTTCCGAACGAATATGCCTGTGAAGGTATCGGCATCCTCGCGGCGTACTCGGCCTTCCATGACTGGGACGGCATTTTCTTGTACACGTTCGAGCATAAAAATCCCGAGCAATGGGAGCCGAAAATGCCGGGACATTTCGAGATTCGGCCGGATCCGGTTAGAATGACAAATCTCGCTGCCTGTGCCATCATGTTTTTAAGAAGTGACGTGCGGCCGGCGATTGAGACGGTATCGAGGTCATATTCATTGGAACAAGTGCGCCAGAGCATCCGTTTGGCATCTTCGGAGCGGCCATATTTTACACCAGGATTTTCACTTTCCACAGCTCTCCGGCACGCGACGCGAATCGCTGCTTTTGACGCTCGGCCGGGGCAGTATCCGAAAGTTGACGTGGACAATCCAATTGTTTCCGACACAGGTGAACTCTCCTGGTATCACTCAGAGCAGGGAAAAGGGCTTGTAACTATTGAGACGGAAAAATCGCAGGCCCTTATTGGTTTTGTCAAAGACAATAACAAAGCATCGAAGAACATTTCTGTTACGGCGGAAAACGAATTCTGCTCAATCATCGTAACATCTCTAAATGCAGAACCAATCGCCCGCTCACAAAGTCTGCTTCTGGTCGCAACGGCACGCTCAGCGAACCAGGATATGACCTGGAACGAAGACCGAACGTCCCTATCTAACTGGGGCTCGGCTCCAACCGTTATCGAACCCGTCAAGGGCAGCGTGACTCTCCGGAACGTCAGACCGGCAGAATATGTAGAAGCCGTTCCACTAAATGGCGCCGGCAAGAGAATGGGGCGGTCAATTCAGGCACGAGTAGTTGCAGATGGTTTCGAAATACCTATTGGGGAACCTGCGACTCCGTGGTATCTTGTGAGAATTCAAAGATAGAAAGTCTATTTGTTTACAGTTTGGCTGCTCTATATTGACTATGTAATTCAGCGATATATAATATTGTCTGGTTTATATGACGGAATCGGTTTCTCTTATTGTTTCGAGGGATTTTTCCATGTGGGATAGAATTCTCAGGCTTATTCGCAGATCAGCAGAGGATGAAACTCTGCTAACCGAGTTCGAGGACAGTCTGATGCTGATAGTCGATCCCGAGCAGCTCACGAATAATCTGCTTAGCAAATTGCAGGGACTGATGGACGTGGAAAAGGCCTTTGTGTATCTGGCTGATCGCAGCGAATCATCCCGCACTTTTTCACTTGTGGACAAGGCCGGGCACGGCGAATCCCGGTTGCCGGCTTTGGCTGCCAATGGCATCACAGCCCAGTGGTTTCGTGCTAATCGTCAAATTTTGTTCTTTGAGGAAAACGAAGAAGTGACAGACTACCTGCGTGCCGAGCTTCAGCCTTTTTTGGATTTGTCGGTAAATCTCGCTTGTCCCCTTATTTCAATGGACAGGCTGATTGGCATGGTGTTCCTGCATTTAAGTCAGGTTCCGTTGAGCGGAGTTCAGATTGCGAACTTGCAGGTGCTCGGCAGACAGACCAGCCTGGCTTTCGAGAATGCTCTGCTGTTTAAAGAGCGCTTGCGCCAGAACGAACGGATGTTTCGTGCCGAACAATTGGCAACGATGGGACAATTTGCCGCGGGTATTGCACACGAGCTTCGCAATCCGCTGACGGCGATTCGCAGTACGATACAGTACCTTGAGAATGAATTCGACCAGGGCACAGACCAGCGAAAGCTCGCCCATGACATTTTGGATGACGTAGATCGGCTGAATAATATCGTAGGTAATCTGCTGTCACTGGCCCGACCGGCCCAGAGTAATCCCGAGGAAATAGATATTCGCCGGGAGATTGAACGCTGTGCGAATTTTATCGAGGCTAAAGCCAAGAGCCAGAACATTAAGCTTCAAACTGATTTCAACAAGGATTTACCGAAACTCAGATTCGATCCGGCTGAGTTACGACAGGTGCTTTTGAATGTTATGATGAATGGCTTACAGGCAATGCCGGAAGGTGGAATGCTCTTAATCAAAGCCTGCTGCCTCGTAGAAGAAGCCCATGATTTCATTGCCGGCAGTGAGCGGATGTTGATTCAGATCGAGGACGAGGGCCCCGGCATACCCGACAACCTGCGGCAAAAGGTTTTCGAGCCTTTCTTCACGACCAAGGCCGGCGGGACAGGTCTCGGGCTGGCCATTTGCAATAGTATAGTCAAACGATATAATGGTGAAATCTGGATAGAGCAAGCCGGGGGCGGTGGTACAGAAGTGAATATTTCCTTGCCTATAAGCTAAATGCTGCGTTTTGGAGCCGGTCATATGGAGAAACCGAGAGTACTGATTATTGATGACGAAGCCAGCATACGTTCCATTTTGTCCACGTTGTTGAAAAAAAATGGTTACCACGTGCAGGCTGCCGATTCCGGGGAGTCGGGGCTTGATGTATATGCCCAGTTTAAGCCGGCTGTTATTTTGCTGGACTTGAAGATGCCCGGAATCGACGGTATGGAGGTTATGGAAGTCCTGGACAAGCGGCTGAATGCCGACTGTAAAACTATCATAATGACCGCTCACGGGGAGGTTCGTTCCGCCGTAGAGGCCATGAAAAAGGGGGCCTTCGATTATCTCGAAAAGCCCTTCGATAATGATGAGCTTCTGGCATTAATTTCGCGCGCGGTGGAAATGGTAACTCTCAAGCGAAGGGTCAAGGAGTTGGAAGACCAGCTTGAAGAGACCTACAGGTTTGAGAATATTGTCGGTGTCTCGGATAAGATGAAGTCCACGTTCGCTTTAATGCACAGGTTCGCCGGCACGGGTGGTACGGTGCTGGTCTACGGTGAGAGCGGCACGGGCAAAGAATTAATCGTACGGGCCATTCATCAGGCCAGCAATCGCAAATCAGGGCCGTTTGTTGTGGTTAACTGCGGTGCCATTCCTTCCAATCTGATTGAGAGCGAGTTTTTCGGTCACGAGGCGGGTTCATTTACCGATGCCAAGGAGCTTAGAATAGGCAAATTTGAATCGGCTGACGGTGGAACCTTGTTCCTTGACGAAATCGGTGAACTGACTTTACAAGCACAAGTTAAGCTCTTGAGGGTTATCGAAGAAGGAACTTTTTCACGCGTAGGCAGCAATGAGCCGATTGCCGTTGATGTCCGTGTCATGGCTGCAACGAATAGAGACCTGACCACGATGGTTGAGGAAGGGAAATTCAGAGAGGATCTTTACTGGCGATTGAATGTTCTGAGTTTGAATATTTGTCCGTTGCGTGAGCGCAAGGAAGATATTCCGTTATTAGTTGAACAATTCATCGAGAGGTATGCAACACCGTTGGGGATTGAGCAGCCGAATGTTTCTGAGAAAGCAGTTCAATTACTGATGGCTTACGAATGGCCGGGTAACGTAAGAGAGTTGCAGAACTGCCTTTACAGCGCGATAACGGTTGCAGGCGGGCCAACCATTGAACCGGCTGACTTGCCGAGACGAATTTATTCCGATTCGGAAGCATCTGAGCCGACTAGTATAATATCAGGGCGAATATCGCTCGCGGAGACTGCCGCTCAGGCCACAGCGAAAGCCGAGCGGGAAGCAATCAACAAGGCCCTTTCGGAAACGGGGGGCAATCGTGAAAAAGCTGCCGAATTGCTTGGTATCGGTCGAAAGACCCTCTACCGCAAGTTAAGGCATTACGGAATAGAATAATACACTTTATTGATATCCGTGTGTCGTATATGACCCATAAGTGTCAGCTATGACCCGTTGGACGCCTCAAAGGCTCCATTTCTCAGAGGCGATGTTTAGCATCTATCTCCTTGTCAAACAACAACTTGATAAGGTAACTCCGAATCAATTCTTCTTTGGCATGCACTTTGCAATAATAGCAATTATAAAAAAACCAAAGGAAAGGACTAATTATGGAAAATACTGATTTAATCAATAAAAAGGATGGGATCCTAATTTGTGGATTGGCATACGTTCTTCTGATAGCACAAAGCTTTTCTGTGGTTTGTGCAGGGCAACCACAGCTTCTGGATGAATCAGCGGTTAATCGCGTGCTGAGTCTGGATGGGCAGGGGGATTGTATGCGTGTAGCAGACTCGCAAACGATGCGTTCGTTTTCAGATGCAATTACGATTGAAATCTGGCTGAAGGCATCATCATTTTATGCAGAGAATGGAGGCATCAACTCAATTATCCGCAAGAATATTATTTCGGGTGCTGAGAATTTCTTACTTCGCTTTCGAAATATCGACGGAGCGCCAATGCTGGATATGGGTCTTGGCGGTGAGGTCGGAGGACTGCGGGTGGACCATGAGTTTGCGGTGGGCACATGGTATCATCTTGTCGGGACTTATGATGGAAGCACAATCACAATCTTTGTTAATGGCCTCTTCATCGATAGCAAGAATATATCCGGTCGATTGCATATCGATCAGTCCGATCTATACGTTGGCAGAGGCGACCCGACGTTCAGTGACGGCGAGTACTTCCACGGTGTGCTTGACGAGATTCGCATCTGGAACATCGCGCGTTCGCAGGAACAAATCCAGGCCGCCATGAACACCTCGTTGAGCAGCAAGGAAGAAGGCTTACTCGCATACTGGAACTTCGACGACGGTACGACCAAAGACCTGTCCGGCCACGGCAACGACGGACTCCTGGACGGAGGCGCCCGGATTGTGGAATCTCCTCGCCCAGACTCACCAGCGCCCGAGCAAGAACAGCCAAGTAAACTCCTTGCCTGGTGGAAGCTCGATGAAGTCGATGGAAATGATGTCACTGATTCTTCAGGTAATGATTGTATGGGTACGCTCGTTGGGAATCCGCAGTGGCGACCTACCGGTGGAAAGGTTGGCGGGGCCCTTGAGTTCGACGGAGACGGTGACTATGTCGAGATCGGCAATGAATCGGTATTCGATATTGCAGGTGCTATAACTGTCGCTGCCTGGATCAGGGTCAACGCTTTCGATAAACGCTGGCAGACCATCGTTGCAAAAGGTGACACGAGTTGGTGGCTCCAAAGATATGCCGAGGATGATACTCTCGCATTTCATTGTACAGGGATTACTTCTGTCACGAGCCAGCGGCCAGAAGGTATCGAAGGCAAGAAAAATGTTAACGACGAACAGTGGCATCATGTGGTTGGTGTCTATGATGGCTCGGCGATACTACTGTATATCGATGGCGTACTGGACAACTCCAGCAAAGCTTCGGGTGAAATCCGGATGAATGACTCGGCTGTGATTATCGGGGGCAATAGTGAGCAAAGCAGCCGCGAGTGGAACGGCCTGATCGATGAGGTTAGTGTTATCGCCGGAGCGATAGATGCTGATGCAGTTCATGCGTTTTATACAGGCGCCGACCCGGTCACGATAGCACAAACGGCTAACCTGCAGCTTCAGGGTCCTGAAAAGCTTCTCGCCTGGTGGAAGTTTGACAATGACGCCAACGACAGCGCCGGGGCCAATCATGGGACCGTACATGGGAATCCCGCATATGCGGACGGCAAGGTTGGCCGGGCGATCAGCCTCGACGGTGACGATTACGTGGACTGCGGCAATCCGGATTCGCTGAACTTCGGGGCCGGCGACTGGACCATATCGGCCTGGATAAAGACGACACAGTCCGGAACAAATGAAGATGATGCGCATATGAATAGGGGAACTGTCTTTGCTAACGGTGGAGACGAGGAAGGTGGCGTACGGTACAGCTTGGTGGTGAACGAAACTATTCTTGACCGGATCGCCGTGACCACCGATGACGACAATGCCAAGGTCCAGGCCACCGCTCGTACCGTTGTGAATGATGGTGCCTGGCACCACATCGTTGGGATGAGAAACGCAGGGCAGTTGCGAGTCTATGTCGATGGCGTGCTGGATGGAGGCCGCTATCTTCCCGCCGAATACGACCTTTCCGGTGCATCCCAGCAAAATGCCTATATTGGAGTGATCACCGACCACAGAGACAACATCCTGTATAAGTATTTTATCGGCCTCATCGATGAGGTTTGTATTATTCGCGGCTCGATTGACGCTGACGGAGTCCGTGCGCTCTATTCGGGCGAGGACCCGATTAAAGTTGCACAGACGTCGATCATTACCCGCCCCGGAGCGGCCGAACGCAAACCGCGGACCGGCCAGATGACAGGCGCCAGCGGGGTTATCGAAGGCGATTGGCGAATAGTCTCAGATCAGGTAAGCCAACAGGCTATAATCGAAATCCAAAAAAAAACCGACGGCACCCTTGCTGCTACCGTTGTCGCCGAGAGCCCCGACGAGGCATCACCGGCAATACCTTTGGATGAGGTCACTTTTGAAAATGGCAAGCTTTGCTTCAAAATGATGTCCGATCAGGGTGACTTCGAAGGCACAATGAAAGCAGATGGCTCGACCATCGAGGGTCAATTCCGGCAACAGGGAAAGACAATGGCGCTTGCTCTTAAGCGCATCGGTGCAGCTCCGAGTGAAGTAGCTACTGTCGTGCAGGAGCAACTCCAGGATTCGACAAGCAGTAAAAGCAACATAGCAGTGGCATTGATATTGGTCCTTGCTCTGGCCGGTGTTGTTGCAGGGATAGTATTTTTCCTCGTCAAATCGAGTATAAGATAAAGCAAGGGAGTACTCAAATGATATGGAAGATTGCGAAAAAGGAATTCCTGCTGAACCTGATGACTTTCAAGTTTGCAGTAGGGACAATACTCTGTGTTGTTCTGATGGCCGTCTTTGTGCCCATCTTAGGCAAAGCTTACCAGGAAAGACTCAAAACTTACAACCAGAACGTTGCCTATAACGAAGCCGAGCTGCATAAAGTCACCGTCTATAAAAATATCACGCCCGCCATATATCGGCGGCCGTCCGTGCTGGCGGTCTTCAGTGAAGGGCTGGCTAAGCAGCTCGGCAACTCAGCGACGATCGAGTACGATGAGGTTCCTGAGATAAGTGGGGCGGCGGCGAATCACTATCTGTCCATCTTTTCGGTCTTTGACGTCTCGCTGATATTCAAAATTGTCATCAGCATCCTGGCATTGCTTCTGGCGTATGACGCCATATCCGGCGAAAGAGAGCGAGGAACACTGCGGTTGGTGCTATCAAATAACGCTGCACGCTATCAGGTGTTACTTGGCAAGCTTCTGGCGGGGTTGCTGGTCCTTGTTGTGGCCGTCACAATCGCCTTTGTTTTGGGATTAGTCATTCTGCTTTGTTTGCCGATGGTGGATTTTACCGGTTCGGACTGGATTCGCATTGGATTGATGTATCTTGCTTCGTTAGTATTTATTGTAACGATGTACAATCTGGGGTTGCTGTTTTCTTCTCTGGCCAGAAGATCCGCCCTTTCACTGGTGCTCGCGTTGTTTGTGTGGATCATTTTTCTGGTGGTGATTCCGAATGCAAGTGTATATTTGGCCACACAGACTCGATCCATTGAGCCGGAGGATAAGATAAATAAACAGATTACCTCGCTGCGAAGGCAGGCGCAAACGGAATTCTATAAGGAACTGGAGCGTTCCGGCAAGAGTTATATGTCCGGACATAATGAACGCTCTGATGTTCCCGGTGCAGGAGGTTTTGGACACGGTTACGTTCGATCCGGCTCTAAGGCTTTTATCTACAATGAACTTATAAACTATAGCATCGATGTGCCCATTCAAATCAGATATGCCAACCAGTACTCGGAAATCAAAGATGTTTATCTCCGCAGCCTTTTCGAACAGACACGATTGGCAAATAATCTATCCCGAATTTCCCCCATTTCTCTGTACGAGAACATAATGTCTGCTCTGGCCGAGACCGACATGGCCGGCTTTCAGCACTTCATCGACGCTGTTAAACCGTATCGAAATGACATTATCGAGTACATGCGTTCCAGAACCAATAACTTCTCTTCGACGATTTTTTTCACACCCTGTACCGAAGAAGAGATCGAGACCCGGCCATCAGGTGATACTGCTGCGCCTCTTGAGCTAAGCGATCTGCCCCGATTCACTTACAGTGCCGATATTGTGGTAACTCTGCGCAGGATCGCTCCCGATTTGGCATTCCTCATCCTTGGGAATGTCCTGTTTTTTGCCGTGGCGTTTGCAGCATTTACAAGATATGACGTCAGATGATTCGGCATCAAGTGGAGAAAAATAAAATGTATTTTTATACGAGCATCGGAGGCCTGATATGATTCGCCAAATTATACGCAAGGAAATTCTGGAGAACCTTTTGAGTTTGCGCTTCGTTCTTTCGCTGGTGCTGATCATCGTACTTTTTGCTGTCAGCGGATTTGTCTTTGTGGGCAAGTACAAGCAGCAGTCGAGCGATTACTGGGAAAAAACAAACGAGAACCTGGCAGGCCTGAGTAAACAATCGCAGCAGCTTTACAGATTGGCGTTCTATAGACAAAGCGTCTGGAGAGAGCCAAAACCGCTTGCTCTTTGCACAGAAGGATTTGAGAAGTCTTTGCCTAACTGCTTTACGTTCAACGTATTCGACAGTGACTTGCCCGAGATAAAAGGCCGGGGCAACTTTACTCTCTCTCATTTCAGCAACATCGACTGGGCTTTCATTGTTTCTGTGATTCTGAGCTTTCTGTCGCTGGTTTTTACTTACGACAGCATATGCGGCGAGAAGGAAGATGGAACACTGCGTCAGATGCTGGCTAATACAATCCCAAGGTATGAGGTGCTCATGGGCAAGTATTTTGGCGTCATGCTGACTATAGGCATCCCTTTATTTATCGGCCTTCTGGTTAGCCTCATCATTATGATCGCTTCGAACGTTACCGTTATTGGCGGACTGGATTGGCTGAAAATTCTTATCATTGTTCTTGTGTCTTTCCTGTATCTTTCCATTTTCATCCTGCTGGGAATGTTTGTATCGAGCAGAACCGCCTACCCCGCCAATTCCATGGTTATCCTCTTACTGGTTTGGGTGGTATTGGTTATTCTTTTACCGAGCTTCGGGAGGATTATATCCGAGGTGTCCGGTGAGGCTCCAAATCCTGCAGAACTGGAGAGAAGGCTGGCCGAAGTCAGGACCGATGTATGGAGCAACGCCGAGAGATATGGTGAGGGGGCGGGGAGCTGGTCTGGTAATCCCAAAAATCCTTCGAATAATCCTCCTGCAAGGGCCCGGCTTAAAAACGCATCGGCAAGTGCCCAAAATAAAGCCCGGGAAGATTATCACAACAAAATGATGGCCCAGGCATTAGTCGGCCGCAATCTCACGTGTTTTTCCCCGATCGTCATTTATCAGCGCGCCTCCGAGACCGTCGCCGGCACGGGAATTAACCACGTCGTAAGTCTTCAAAGCCAGATCAAAGAATATCAAGCCAATCTCAAGGAATACATTCGCGGCAGGGATGCCGAAGACCCTCTCAGCCTGCATCTGATATTTCCGGAGGACATTAGCGTGCGCTATTGGCGAATAATTTCTCATAATCCCGTCGATTTCGCTACAGTACCGAAGTTTCAAGAGCGGGACCTTGCTCTTGGCCAGTCTCTGAAATTGGCCATTTGGGATATTGGGTTATTGGCACTATTCAACCTGGTCTTCTTCGCAGGGGCTTTTGTATCGTTCCTGCGATACGACGTGCGGTGAAAGAAAAAGGATATGCTATGATCTGGAAAATAGCCAAGAAAGAGTTTCTGCTGAATCTGATGACCTTTAAGTTTGCGGTCGGGACGATTGTGTGTGTGGTTCTGACGGCTGTATTTATGCCAATTCTGGCAAAGGACTATCAGCGAAGGTTAGAAGACTATAATGAGAACGTAGCTGCTAATGAGGCAGAATTGAGGAAAGTCAAAGTATATAAGAATATCAGACCCACGGCTTATCGAGCTCCAAATGTTCTTTCAGTCTTTAGCGAAGGACTGGAAAAGCAATTAGGCCAATCTGAAAAAATAGCATTGGGTGGCGTCTCTGAGATAAGTGCATCCTCTACTGGCAGCAATCCATTTCTTTCAATCTTCCCCATACTGGATGTTACCCTGATATTAAAAGTTGTCATGAGTATTCTGGCCCTTTTGGTTGCTTATAACACAATATCGGGCGAAAGGGAGCAAGGCACACTCAAGCTGACGCTCTCAGGTACGGTAGCCCGCTATCAAGTATTGTTGGGTAAGCTGCTGGCAGGGCTGGTAACCTTAATTGTTCCTGTCACAAGCGCATTCATCGTAGGGCTGTTAATACTTCAGTTTTTCCCTATGGTTAGTTTGACTGGAGCGAATTGGACACGCATTGGGTTGATGTACCTTGCCTCGTTAATTTTTGTCTCAGCAATGTTTAATATCGGCTTGCTATTTTCCTGTCTGATGCGCAGAGCCAGCATTTCCCTGGTACTCGGATTGTTCGTCTGGGTAGTCTTCGCCGTGGTGATTCCCAACGGAAGCGTCTATCTGGCGAATTACCTTCGGCCCACCGAGGCCAGGGAGAAAATGGATGCCCAAGTCAGAGCGCTAAGGGAACAAGCGATTAACGAGATCCAAGACTTGACCAAAACACTTAGAACTGGTGGTAATCAAGGTATGGCTATGGGGGCTTTTCGGGGGATTTTTATTGTATATTGTGAAAAGGCTCTTATGGATGATTACAAAAAAAAGTATACACTCTCTGAACCGGTTAATATCAAGTATGCAGACAGAATATATGAAGTGCAGCAACAATATCTTGATGGGCTGATTAGACAGAAGCTCCTTGCACGCACCATTGCACAAATCTCTCCTATCACTGTCTACGAGAGTCTAATGTCGGTTCTTTCCGGTACGGATTTGGTGAGCTTTGGACACTTCAGAAACCGGGTCAAGTTGCATACAGATGAGGTTATAGAATATATCCGTTCCAAAACAGATAACTTTTCTTTGCCCTCTTACTTCACACCGAGCAAGGAAGAGGACTCCGGAGAGGGAAAGAAATGGGATTACAATAAAATTCTTGAGCAGACTTCTCCTCTCAACTTGCAGGATTTGCCTCGGTTTAGCTGTGGGCCTGAAATATTGACAAAAGCTCTCCCCAGGGCTATCCCCCACATATTGTTATTAGTCTTTATCAATGCCCTTTTTTTCACGTTATCCTTTGTGGCATTTCTAAAATATGACGTAAGGTGAAGTTGTAATTAAGCTAAGCAAAATTTCGGTTAAATCCGGAGGCGTATATGATTGGTCAAATTATATACAGGGAAATTTTGGAGAATCTTTTGAGTCTGCGTTTTATTCTGTCGCTGCTCTTGGCCGTCTCGCTTTTTGCCACTGCCGGTTTCGTGTTCGCAGCCAAATACAGTCAGGAGTCGCAGGACTACTGGAAAGACACAAATGAAAACCTTTCGAGTCTGAGCGAACAGACGAATCGACTTTGTGACGTGGCCCGTTATCGGCAGACGGTCTATAGGAAACCGAAGTCGTTGGCCCTTTGCACGGAGGGTTTTGAGAAATATCTCCCTAATTCCTTTAGATTCAATGTCTTTTCGATGTATATCCCTCAGGTAAGAAGCCGGGGTAATTTTGACCTTGGCCGCTTTAGCGATATGGACCTGGTGTTTATCATTTCAATGATTCTTAGTTTTGTAGCATTGATTTTTACTTATGATACTATCTGCGGCGAGAAAGAAGCAGGCACGCTTCGTCTAATATTAGCAGCATCGATTCACAGACATAAAATACTCATGGGTAAATACATCGGTGTGATGCTCACTTTGGGGATACCTTTGCTTCTGGGCCTGTTGGTTAATCTGCTCATTGTAATTTCTTCCAGGGAGGTTATGATAAGCTCTGGTGATTGGCTTAAAATATTCACGATTGTTCTATTGTCCTTACTGTATCTTTCTATCTTCGTATTGTTAGGGATGTTTGTCTCCAGTCGAACCGCTCACTCAGCCAACAGTATGGTCATCCTTCTACTTGTATGGGTGGGGCTAGTCATTTTGATACCAAGCTTCGGGAGAATTATCTCTGATGCGGCCCGCGAGAGTCCTACTCAGGCACAATTGCAGAGGAGGTTAACTGAAGCAGATAAAAAGATTGAGGATGATCGCGCTTCTGGGAAATTCGGCAGGAATGCAGGCATGTTTAGTTCCGACCCCGAAAAGTGTAATCCCCCAGCGACAGCCCGGTGGTATAATGCACTGAGAGAAGCATATAATCAAGTTTACGAGGATCACCTCAACAAGATGATGGTCCCAGTGACTTTTGGGCGGTCTTTCACCCGGTTTTCACCAACGGTGCTTTATCAATGCGCCTCTGAAAGCATTGCCGGCACTGGTATTAATCGATTTAAAAGTTTATACCAACAAGTCAAGAGATACCAGCAAGACCTGAAAGAGTATGTCCGCAGTAAGGACGCCGAGGACCCTGAAAGTCTTCATCTGCTCTGTGATCATAGTCAAGCAATAAGCGACTGGGGAGTTATTTCTAAGAAACCCGTAAGCTTCGATACCGTTCCCAAGTTTCAGGAGCGAGACCTTGCGCTTAGCCAATCTCTGAAATTGGCCGTCTGGGATATCGGGCTGCTGGTGCTGTTTAACCTGGTTTTATTCGCAGCGGCTTTTGTGTCGTTTTTAAAATACGATGTTAGGTGATGAAGAGAAATCCGAAACAAATTCAAATCCAGGATCGACGGGAAAAGGTGAAATTCAGAAAGAGAATAAAATGAAAATGAAACAAATCTACAAAGTGGTATTTATGACAGCTATCGTATTGGTTTGGATGCGGTTGGAACAGGGTGGTGCTCTTGCGGCCGAGAAGCTCGATTCTTCACTGAATCGGATTGAGCAACGTCTCCAGGAAGAAAGCAAAGTGAGTCCAGCGGAGCCGAACTCACTGACTTATCTCAGGGCGGTGGGAGAGCGGCCGGCGCGAACAGTCTTGCCGAGGCAAATGAAGGCCGAACGTGTATTCACACTGGCCGAATGCTTACAATCGGCCTTTGTAAACAGCAATGAGATCAAGCAAGCACGCGAGCAGATCCTGGCCGTCGGAGGCAGTAAGCTGATTAACAATTCGCGATTCATGCCCAGCGTTGAGCTGATTTCCCAATATGAGCATTTTCGAAATTTCGACTCCGACAACAATACCGATGATGCCCACAGCATTAGTGCCAAAATCAGCCAGCGGATCTTTGAGTTCGGCAAGGACAATCCTCTGGATACTAACCTGCGTCGCGAGCAGCGTGATGTGTTGTTCAATTATGAAAATGCAATTGCCAGCGTATTTTCGAATGTACGCAAAGCGTTCTTTTTCATAAAGCTGAAGGAGCAACAAATTGCCACTCGCCAGGAACTGCTTAAGCAATTCGAAAAGCAGCACGAAATAAAGAACCAGAGGATGGAGGAAAACAACCTGAGCACCAAAATGGAAGTTCTGACGGCCTACCTAAACGTGCTTACGGAAAAATCGGCGATCAACGCATTAGAGCGTGAGAAATTCAACCGTATGATAGAGTTGTTGCGACTGGTCGGTTTGCCGGTTGGGGCCAATCAGGTGGAATTTGAGGGCCAGGTGGATAGCTTTGCTCTTGACGAATTCGATATGGACGGCATGATCTTCCTCGCCCTTGCCCAGAGCAGTCAGGTGGCATTGTTCGAGGCCTTTGTGGCCGAGCAGCAAAGATCGCTGGATCAATTGCGTTATGAATACCTGCCGGACTTGCGTGCGAGCACGGGGTATCAGGATGAAAATGGTACGATTGGCGGCAACCTTCTCAACGAAGACGACACATGGGGATTCGATATTTTCGGCCAGCCGAAGATGCCGGGCCAGAAAGAAGACAGATCACAAAGCCTCGGCATATTCAGCGATGAAGTGACTTTAGGCGGACCCGATCCGGGATGGTACGCCGGCGTGCAATTGCGGATCCCGATCACAGAGGGCGGTGCGCGCAAAGGCCGGCAAATCCAGGCGAGAGCCCTGCTTAATAGCTACAAGGCGGCTCTCGAAGATCAAAAGGACCGCATTGAATTGACCGTGCGTCAACAATACAACTTTTTAGCGGAGCAAAAATTGAAAGTGGGCCTGGCTCAGAAGAACGTTGAGATCGAGAGCCAGCGGTTCATGATACAAACCCAACGCAGAGACGTCGGAAAGATCGACGACGACGCTCTGGAGCGGTTCCGCGAGAATTTTTTCCGGGCGCAAGACGGCCTCTTTATTGAACAGGGAGAACTTATCCAACGCCAGGAAAACCTGCGTTTGGCAATACGGTTTTTTAAGTAGGAGTATACTTCAGATGAACAGAATCCGAAATTTCAGAAACATTGCAGCAATAGTATGTGCCTTATTTCTAACTGGTATTGCGTTTGCACAACAGGAAGAACCAGGAGCACCCACCACCAATCCGGACCAAACATCTAAGACACGTACGGAACTTTTGAACGAGCTCAGTCTCAGAGATGCTCTGGTTGTCCTCGAGAATGCCAAGGAAGCCCACGATCGTTTCGAGAGTGCGTACCGGGATGCGGAAAGGCTTATTAAGCAGAACATCATTCCCCAAAAGGAACTCGATGATGCCTGGTCGGCCTATATGCAAGCCCAACAGACACTGAAGCAGGCTGAGATCCAGCTCGATCAAACGAAGCTGGGTTTTCTCGCCAACGCCACACACATTACGATCATGGAAGCCAAGAAGTACTATGACAGTGAAGGCCGGCGAATGATCGATTTAGTGCTCAAGAACTCGTCTGATTTGACGCTGGCCGAGTCGGCATTGAGTTTGACCGAGACGCAAAGTGAATCCGAATTACGATCGGAATGGCAAAACCCCAAGCAGATACAGGCCCTGCTGGATATCGATAATATTATCGTCTCGATTGTCAGTAACAACGCGAGCATAGGCAAGCCTTACGAGAAGATCATACCTATGCTGCGCTACGGGGCCCAAGAAAAACTCAAGTTCATACTGCTGACGGATGTCCAGGAAGCAGGAGTCAAACTAAAATACCTGGATCAGAATGTTATTGAGTATGTTTATCTCGAGAAGGAATCGCTCCAGGAGATACCCACTGTTGTAGCGTCCCAGTTTTCTCAGGAGGGCCAGCTTGGCACGGATATCAATTATCGCCTTGATCTCGAAATGCTTGTGACGTCCGAGATGAATTTCTCTCTATTGGTGACGAATCTGCCGCCGCAGATCAACTACTCGTTTGTTGATTCGAGCAGCGGCGCCCGCATCACCAGCGTGCGTTTTACCGAATTAGTCAGCAAGCACGGCCTGGCTCTGCGCATCTCCATTCCGCAGAAGCTCGATGTGGGGATGATTGACAAGACGATCAACTTCCAGGCCTGGGTGCTTACAACCAAACAGGCGGAAATGCTCAACGGATTGAAACAGGAAAATGCTAACCAGGAAATACCCTCCGAGCAGCTCGCCCAAATTAAGGCTGGCCGGGTCGATCTGGTCCTGATCCCCAAAGGGGCCGGCCGGCTTGAGATACTGATCAACAATCTTTTCGAAGAAATCAAGCCGCAGCAGGACGTGGACATCAAGGCCGATTTGCATAATGACGGCACCCTGACTTTGTTCAATATCGTTCCGGAGATTTCGCCGCCCCTGGGCTGGAAGGCTGAAGTCGTGCCGAAATTGATTGAGGAACTTTCGCCGGATAGCAAGCAGTCGATACAGATACACCTCAGTCCGGGCCCAGACGTCGGCGTCGGCGAATATGAGGCCCAGATCGAGGCGAGAGGCCAAAGCGGCAGCGAAGTCGTCGAGGCACTGGAGAAGCGGCTCAAAGTCCGCATCAGCGCCAAGACAAATATAACCGCCACACTGATATTGGTTTTAGGCCTGGTTGTCCTGATTACCGGCATTGTATTCATGGGTGTTAAACTTAGCAGAAGATAGAAAAGTCGGGAATAGACAATGATATGGAAAATCGCTAAGAAAGAGTTCCTGCTGAATGTAATGACTTTCAAATTCGCAGTGGGGACCGTGCTCTGCGTGGTTCTGATGGCCGTTTTCGTGCCAGTCCTTGCGGATGACTATCAGCAGAGGCTGCAAAGATATAGCCAACAAGTCACAGACAACGAGGCCAAGCTCAGGCAAGTCAAGGCCTACAGGGTCCTTACACCCACAATATACCGCCGCCCGCAGGTGCTGTCTGTCTTCAGCAAGGGTCTGGAAAAGCGGTTGAATAATTCGGCAAAGATCGGATTTGGCGTGCGTCCCGACTTCGACACGATTCCTGAAATCAACGCCGGTCCGGCGGAACTTAATCCATATCTATCTGTCTTTCCCACTTTTGACGTCCTGCTGATATTCAAGGTCGTCATGAGTGCCCTGGCGCTGCTTGTGGCTTATGACGTCGTTTCGGGGGAAAAGGAACAGGGAACGTTAAGCCTGATGTTATCGAATCGCGTCCCTCGGGCCCACGTCCTGCTGGGAAAATTAGTGGCAGGTGCCTTGACATTAGCGGTTCCTGCTACGGTTGCATTCATCGTGGGCTTATTGCTGCTGCTGAGCTTCCCTTTGATTGACCTGCAGGCATCCGATTGGGCACGGATCGCCATGATGTACGTCGCATCGTTGCTTTTCATTCTGGGCTGGTATAACATCGGCCTGCTGTTCTCGTGCCTGACGAGAAGCTCTGCGTTAGCCCTGGTTCTAGGATTATTCTTCTGGGTCCTTGCGATGGTCGTGGTTCCCAATGGAAGTGTATATCTGGCCCGACGGATCCAACATGTGCCGCCCGTGGAGCTCAGAAACGAACAAATAGAATCAGTCAAAGCACAGCTCAAAAAAGAGTGGGGTCAGCGTCGCAGTGAGTTGCCGCAGGGAGGTGGAGCGAATGCTCCGGACGGCCCATTTGGAGGCAGAGGTCATTGGTACATAATCGTGTGTGACCCGGCGGAGGCGGAATACTGGAAGAAAGGGGCTTCGCTTGAGATGTCGCTTAACACCGAGTATGCGCACAAATTCTGGGAGGTAGAACGTGACCATATTAACGGCCTTCTCCGACAGACGCATCTGGCGAGGAATATCGGTAGAATCTCACCAACCTGTCTTTACGATAATACCATGAGTGCCCTGGCGGGAACGGACCTGGCAGACTTTCAGTCCTGGATGGAGAGGGCGAGGATTTACCGAGAGAGTGTAGTGACATATATCCGCAATAAAACAGATAATCTGCGATCTTTATCGTATATTACGCAGTCGACCGAAGCCGAGCGAATCATGTGGGAAAAAGGAGGTAAATTCAGGGAACAAGCCGTGAAGGCCGCCAGCAAGCATACGTTGCCCCTCAATCTGGAAGACCTGCCGAGACTTGCGTACTCGACCGGCGTCGGTCAGGCCATTCAGGGGGCTGCGGTCGACCTGATTCTGCTGGTCGTTTTTAACATCGTGTTCTACTCGTTGTCTTTTGTGGCGTTCCAAAAATATGATGTTAGGTGAGAATGGATTGGAGTAACACAAACCGAACCGTACCTTGGTGCTGACTGGAGATGTGACTATGGTTTTTTATCAGATTGTTCGAAAAGAGATTCTTGAGAATATTCTTAGCTTGCGTTTTACCCTGTCTCTGGTTCTGACGGTATCCCTATTTGCAGCCAGCAGCTTCATCTTTGTTGACAACCACAGAGACAGATTGCAGGAATATCGGCAAAAAACAAACCAGAACCTCTCGGCTTTCAGGGAGCAATCGGCTCAACTTTACAAACTGGCCTTCCACGATCACCACGTATATGCTCAGCCCAAACTGCTTGCCTTGTGCGCGGGGGGATTTGAAGAGTTGCTTCCCGGACACTTTTCATTCGATGCCTTCGCTGTCAACTTGCCTCAGCTTGCCGGTCAAAGCAACTTCACGCTCCCGCGCTTCACTGACGTGGACTGGACTTTCATTATCTCGCTCATTTTCAGTTTCATTGCGTTTGTATTTGTCTACGATGCTATCTGCGGGGAGAGAGAAAGGGGTACGCTGCGTCTGATTCTGGCGGGGGCGACTCCAAGAGCTACCATTTTGCTGGGCAAATACCTTGGCTTGATGCTTACGTTGGGGATTCCCCTTTTGATGGGCCTGTTGGTTAGCCTGATCATTGTCATTACATCGAATGTCGATTTGGTTAGTCCTGCGATATGGGCCAAACTTATTGGTATTGTCGCACTGTCTTTCCTTTACCTTTCCATTTTTGTGTTCCTGGGTCTTTTTGTGTCCACCAGAACAGCGAAGTCGTCTATTTCCATGGCTACACTGCTTTTGATCTGGGTTGTTCTGATAATCCTCATACCGAGCCTAGGCAGGGTCTTCTCCGATAGGCTCCGTCACAGCCCCGGCGTTGAAAAATTTGAGAGGAACAAATCCGAAGCCATACAGCAGGTCGAGGACGATATGAGCGCAGGCAAGTTTGGCGAACGTGCGGACGCCAGATCTCCCAATCCCAAGGAGTGTAACCCACCGGCAAGAGCCCGCTACGCTAATGCGGGAGCAGACGCCATGAATCGAGTCATAGAAGAACACCACAGCAAGATGATTGCTCAGGCGGTTGTTGGACGGAACTTGACGTGTATCTCACCGGCTGTAATTTACCAGAGGGCATCCGAGGCCGTTGCCGGCACGGGGATTAATCACTGCGTGAATTTATACCAACAAATCAAACAATACCAGACACAACTTAAAGAGTATATACGCGATAGAGATCAGGAAGACCCGGACAGCTTACATCTCCTTTTTGATGAAGAGAATTCGGTTGCAGAGTGGAACGCAATTTCCAAAAGATCCGTGAATTTTGATAGTGTGCCGAAGTTTCAGGAGCGAGACCTTGCGCTTGGCCAATCACTGAAATTGGCCATCTGGGATATTGGCCTATTGGCGTTGTTTAACCTCGTCTTTTTTGCGGCGGCATTTGTGTCGTTCCTAAGATATGACGTGCGTTAAGATAGAAAGGATAAATTTGAATGTTAAAAACACTTATTAGAAAAGAAATCACTGAAACAATTTTGGACTTGCGTTTTTGGATTGTGACGGCACTATTCTTGATTCTCATTCCTTTGGGTATGTACGTCAGCCGGATAGACTATGAACGACGGCTGGCGAATTACCAGCAGGAACACCAGATGTATCTGCAGCATTATGGGAAGAATGTGGGTCCCTCTGTAGAAGCACAAGGATTTAGACCGCCGCCGATGCTGAGCATATTCGCACTGGGCCTCGATCCTTTCATGCCTGATAAAGCTATTACTTCCAGATCAGGTCTGGTTCGTCCGGCCAAGGAGCCGGGTATTGACAACCCTGAATCTCTCCTCTTCGGGAAGGCAGATTATCTTTTCAATGTGAGTTTCATTGTTTCGCTGGCTGCATTAATCTTCACATTCAACCGCATTTCGGGAGAGCGTGAAAAAGGGACGCTCCGACTAATGATTTCCGGCTCTATCCGCCGGGGCGAGATCCTTCTGGCGAAGATCGTAGGCAACTACCTTGTTTTGCTCGCCCCGTTCATCATCGCTTTATTGGCTGCGCTGATAATCCTAAATACTTCATCGGATGTATCGTTCTCATCGACCGGGTTCTGGCCCGCCTTGTTGGTTATTATATTAATTACGCTGCTATTCATCCTGGTGATGGTTAGCCTTGGTATCTGCGTTTCAACCCTTACGCATGGCTCTATTGCCTCAATTATGATGCTCTTTCTCGTCTGGGTGATGGCAGTGTTGGGAATACCCAAGATGAGCCCTATGGTTGCAGAGGCTGTCTATCCCGTCGAGTCCAGAAATGTCGTAAACCTCGCCCAGAGGATTGCCAGAGAGGATATCGAGAGTGAGTTCAGCGAAAAGAAAAGTGATATGTTCAAAAGATGCCGGAGTGAATTTGGAATTACTCACGGAGGAATCTCATCAAATCCCAGAGACGAAACTGAGAAAAAGGCATACGCTAAGTATGACCGGGAAGTGGTGGCTCTCGAGAATGAATGCCAGAGACGCATTGCCAATGCTACCAGGAAGCTTGAACAGGATTACATAAATAAACGCAATGTCCAGGCCTCTCTCGCGGTGAATCTATCGAGGATTTCACCTGTCAGTTGCTATACGTATCTTATTTCAGGGCTCGCCAAGACGGGTCCGGCCGAACCCGATAAGTTCACTGAAAATGCGGAACGGTACCAGGAACAAGTTAAAGCAGCCATTTACGACAATTGGATATTAAAAACCTATCGTCTGGGAGGCAGCAGCGCCAGCAGTTCAGATGTTGTAGAGGGATTTGACCGATCCAAGGCTTCTATTCCTGATATGAAATACGAATATATGACTATAGCGGAAGTTTTGCGGACAAGCTGGATCGATATCCTGTTGCTTTTTACTTTTAATATTCTATTCTTTGCGGTCGCGTTTTGGCGTTTTAATAAATACGATGTACGTTAAATCAGCATGGAGATGTCCGGATGCTAAAAACACTTATCAAAAAAGAGATGATTGAAACGGTATATGATCTCCGTTTCGTGATAGCTAGTCTTTTGTTTATAACACTCATCCCTTTGAGTATGTATGTCAGTCGGATCGACTACGAACAACGATTATCCGCCTATCAACAGGAAAGTCAGATATGGAGAGCCCACCACGGGACACCCAAATGGGGGAGCAAGGATGTCGAAGGACATGGATTCCGAGCTCCATCGGTGTTAAGTGTTTTTGTTTTGGGATTAGATCCTTATCTTCCGGATAAGGTAGTCACTGATTTCTCCGGTGTATTCCGAACCGTTAAGGAATCCAACACAGATGGAGCCTTGGCTGTACTCCTGGGTCAAATAGACTTTCGGTTTTGCATGGTCTATGTGGTGTCATTGATGGCCCTGGTATTTACCTTTAACACGGTCTCAGGGGAGCGCGAGAGAGGAACGCTCCGCCTTTTGATAGCAAGCTCTGTCCCCCGCGGCACCCTGTTATTTTGCAAGTGGCTAAGCAAGACACTTGTTTTAATCGTCCCATTCCTGGTGGCCGTGTGTATTGCCTTGTTGGTGTTGATTGCCTCTCCACAGATTGATCTGAACACTCCCCAACTGGTGTATTCCATTGCCATGATACTGGGGATTTCTTTGCTACTCATCATCTGTATGACGATTTTGGGAGTGTGCCTATCGACCTATGCCACCGGGTCATCACAATCCATCACCCTGTTGCTCACAACCTGGGTCATTCTGGTTTTGGGTATTCCCAAGGTGACACCCATGATCGCCAACATCATACATCGACCGGAGTGCAGACGCGTCATCAGTATGCGAAAAACCGCCCTTACGGAAGATCTAATGGCCGAGTTTTATGACCGAAGGGAAAAAGAAATTGCTTCTCTATATGGTGTCAGGCCAGATGAAGCAGAGACAAGGCGCAATGGCCTGATGGTTATAGGAAAGCATAAACTAACACCAGAAGCCTTCCAGGCACTGATGAATGAGGTTCATAATTATTCGGAACAACTTTGGAGACAGTATCGCCATCGAATACCCTTAGAGCTTGAAAAAATAGAGGCGCAGTATCAAAACCAACTACAGGCCACACACACATTAACCATGGTGTTGTCGCGGCTTTCATGCCTGTCATGTTATATCTACACCATCGCCGACTTGGCGGGCACAGGCATAAATGAGCCCAGGAACTATATGGACAATGCCAAACGCTATCAAGATCAGATCAGCCAATTGCTTTACAACAATATTATCGTGCATAAACGCAGGCTCTCCTGGGAGAAAGGATTTAATCCCTCCCAGATGCCCCCCCTTCCGGACATGCAATACGCACGACCCAATCTA